>FWPV01000792.1_pt1 | contig 94879 bp, 76 predicted proteins | sample 2228371 | NCBI WGS metagenome assembly FWPV01 (sample SAMEA103939776, study PRJEB20133) | metagenome
CTTCAGAGAGCGTATTCGGATAAATGGAGAAATGATTAGCGAAACGGAAGTGATTACGTTTACGCATCGCTTGGAAGCAGATTTTGAGCGAATCAAACCCTCTTTCTTTGAGATGACCGTAGCCATGGCATTCGATCATTTTGCTAGACATCAAGTAGACATGGCCATTATTGAAACCGGCATGGGCGGACGTTTGGATTCCACCAATGTAGTGATGCCGGAGCTGAGTGTGATCACCAATATCGGATTTGATCACATGGAGTTTTTAGGCGATACCCTGCCGCTCATTGCAGGTGAAAAGGCCGGTATTATCAAGAAGCACGTTCCGGCCGTAATTGGTAAACGCCAAAACGAATGCGATTTTGTATTTGAACAAAAAGCAAACGAAATGAATGCACCGCTGGTCTTTGCTAGCGATGTATATCAGGCCAAACTGCTGCAGCGCGATTACCTGGGTCAAGAGCTTGAAATCTCTCGAAACAACCAAGTCTATAAGCGCTTACAACTCGATTTACCCGGCACCTATCAATTGGAGAATTGCTGTACAGTTTTGCAGTCGGTAGAGTTAATCAATACGTTGGGCGTATTTCAACTTAGCGAAGACGCCGTTAAACAAGGTATAGCGAAGGTTAAAACCAATACAGGCCTTCTCGGACGTTGGCATTGCCTCGCTGAAAAGCCTCTTACGCTGTGTGATACCGGACACAATGAAGACGGCATCAAACATATTCTAGCGATGCTGAAGGCTACGCCTCATGAAACTTTGCATTTTGTTATCGGAATGGTGCGCGACAAAGACATCACGAAGATTCTGAACATGCTACCAAAGGAGGCTCAGTATTACTTTACCCAAGCTGCCATTCCAAGGGCCATGCCTTATGATGAATTTGCGGCAGCGGCGCGTTCCTGCGGCTTGAAGGGCGAAGCGTATCCGAGCGTGAAAGAAGCCTACGAGGCAGCTCAGACATCAGCAAAAGAATCCGATTTAATCTTTGTAGGCGGAAGCACCTTTGTGGTGGCGGAGGTAGTTTAAAGGATAAGTTCGAAGAAATAAGTTCCAAGTTCCAAAAATCAAGCTCCAAAATACTAAATACCAAGATCCAAGAACCGAATACCCATAACTCCAACATTGATTGTCCGAAGCAATTACAGGGTAAACCATTTTGGATTTTGGCTCTTGGAATTTGGCATTTTGCCGAAGCCTCCCTCTATAAATTGGCTCATACCACAATGGATTTAGTCTCTTGGCTTACGGACCTTGATTTTTTACTCCCTCATTTCCACTTCAAGCTACCCACAATTTCCAATACGTCGTCTGAAAGGTGGTTCAGAACCGGGGCGATGGAATCTGCATCGGTATGTTGGTTGAAGTATAGTACGCCTCTCAAATAGTGGGAAGAACTGTCGGTTACATAAAACTGCAGCGAGGTGGCCGCATCGCCGGTTAGGCGGTAAAGCATACCATACACTTTTTCATCCGGCTTGTTGATGGTATTCTCCATGATCTCTTGTGCCTTGATGGTATGCTTGTAAACGAGGGTGCGGCTATCTTTCTGCAACTCGTTCAAAGTAAACTCCTCTCCTATGGGCTTATAGGTTAGATGCACCGTAGCATTGAACATGGGGTACTGCACGTTGAGCCAGCAAGGTTCTGAATTAGCAGAAGAATCGCCCATCACATAGCCGTATTGGGCCACGTTAAAGCTGAAGGGGCAATCGCTAGCAAAACGCTGGTATTGCGGTTCAGGAATATCGATGTAAAAAAAGGCTTTGGGGCGTGGCGTAAAGGTTTCCGTGCAAGCGGTTAAGGTGAGCACAAGCAGCACTGCGATTGCATTCTTCATCATGATTCGTCTTCTCCTTCTCTTTCAGGTAACACCATTTTCACCCTTTTTATTCTGCGTCGATCAGCCGATTCCACCACAAACTCATAGTCTTTAAAGCGAATGCGGGTGCCGATATTTGGAATTTTACCTTCCATTTCGATCAGCATGCCACCCAAGGTATCGGCATCGCCCTTCACGTTTTCAAATTCTTCAATTTCAATATCGGTGATGCGGCAGATATCGTGGATCAAGGTTTTTCCTTCAAACACATAGGTATGCTCGTCCAGTTTGGAATAGGAGAAATCGTCTTCGTCAAACTCATCTTTGATTTCACCAAATACCTCTTCCAACACATCTTCCATGGTAACCAGTCCGCAAGTTCCTCCGTATTCATCCACTACAATGGCCATGTGTACGCGTTTTTCTTGAAACTCATTCATTAAGTCATCCAGCTTCTTCGACTCCGGCACAAAATACGGCTGACGCAGCACGCTGAGCCAATCAAAATCGGCCTGACGGATATGGGGAATTAAGTCTTTGATGTACAGGATACCGATCACATTATCAAAACTATCGCGGTACACAGGCACGCGAGAGTAGCCCCATTCTTGAATATTGCTAATCACTTCCGGATAAGCCAAATCAGCATCCAGCGATACCACATCCAAGCGGGAGCGCATAATCTGCTTGGCCGGAATATTACCGAAGTTTACAATGCCTTTGAGAATCTCTTTTTCATCGTCTGAAGGATCATTGTCTGTTGTGATATCAATCGCTTGATTCAAATCGTCTAACGACATCTGATGCCCCTTTTTGCGCACCCTGCGGTCGAGCATATTGGTTGAATTCTCCAAGAGGTAAACCAGAGGACTGAATATTCTCGAAAGCCAATACAGTGGCAAGGCCATGGCCCGTGCAATTTTTACGTTCTGTGCGGTAGCATAGACCTTCGGGAAAACTTCGCCAAACAAGACCAAGATTAGGGTGACCACCACAGCCTGAAGCACAAAGCCCAAGTTGGGTGAGGCCGAGAAATCAAATATGGTTTGATTAAACAGAAAAGTAGAAAAGAAGACAATGCTCACGTTCACGAAATTGTTCGCGATGAGGATTGTGGCTAAGAGTCTTTTGTGGTTGTAGAGGAGGTCCAGAATCGTTCTGGAGGTTTTGTCGTCGGTCTCCCGCAATTCCTTCATTACCTGCGGCCCGAGGGAGAACATGGCGTTCTCTGAGGCCGAAAACAAAGCAGAACAGACAATCAGAATCAGGATACCAATCAGGAGAAGGGTAAAGTTTGTCCAATCGGCAGGAAGTGCGTCGCTGCGTAAGATGCTAAGGATTAGCGGAATATGACTACTGTCTCCCGGGGGAATGTCCATTTAGTTATCGTGGTACGTGGCAAAGTTATTAAAACGGAAGGTCATCTGCATCAGAATTCATCTCAGATTGATTTTCCTGGTAAGCATTTCCTTCCTTATGTTCTACCTTCGATTCACTGGAACCGCCTTGTCCCGTGTTTAAGAAGGTCATAACATTCGCTCGGATAATTTTATTGGAACGTTCTTGTCCGGTTTCTTTATCCGTCCAGGAATTGGTGCGGATTTTCCCTTCCAGGTAGAGCAATTTGCCTTTTACCACGTATTTCTCTGCGGTTTTGGCTAGGTCGTCCCACATTTCAATGTTGTGCCATTCGGTCAATTCTTGTCTGTTGCCGCTTTTATCGCGGTAGTACTCTTTGGTAGCGAGCGAAAAATTAGCTACCACCCGCTGGTTATCGAGGTGACGTACCTCCGGGTCGCGGCCTACATTGCCGATGAGAATGACTTTATTTACTGACATAGTATTCTTTCCAATAGATATCGAGAAGTCGAGGAACAGGGAATTTTTCCCAATCTGCTTCTGCTATCTCAAATATACCATTTTTCAAGTCTCCAAGCGGTTTCTCCAAGTCGATTTGCCAGATTCTGGCTTCTATTTTTCGGTGAGATAATAAATGCTGTATGGCCAATGGTTTTTTGAGCGATGTCGCATTCACAGAATACGATGTTTCCAGATACGCTTGCATCTCGCTTATCGACCTCTCGGCATCGCTCTCCAGCAGAGGCAGCTGGTAGAGTCCTTTCCAAATGGAAGAGGTATCGCGTTTCTGGATGTAAAGGTTGTTCTTGATGCGAAAGTGCAGGAAATGCAGGTAGATGGTTTTGACTTTGGTCTTCGTGGCCTTTACCGGAAAATCGGCTATACGGTTCTGCTTCAAGGCCAAGCAATGCTGGCTTACCGGACAGCTAGCGCATTGGGTTTGCTTGGGTGTGCAGATGAGCGCTCCAATTTCCATAAGCGCCTGGTTAAACTGCGCCGCTTGCCCTGATGGCATCAATTCTTCCGCTATGGTTTTAAACGTTTGGTATGCTTTGTTGGACGGAACGGGGGTGTCTAGCGCAAATACTCTGCTGAGGAATCGGTACACATTACCATCTACCACTGCAACCGCCTCATCAAACGCAAACGAGGCGATGGCAGCAGCCGTATAGTTTCCTACGCCCGACAGTTTGAGCAACTCCGAATAGGAATTCGGAAATTCCCCCTTGAACTGAGCCACAACCATTTTGGCAGCCTTGTGTAGATTTCTCGCTCTGCTGTAATACCCTAGTCCTTGCCAGAGTTTTAGAACTTGATCTTCGGGTGCTTCGGCGAGGTCTTCAACGTGAGGAAATGCCGAGATAAATCGTTCAAAATATGGACGCCCCTGCTCCACGCGCGTTTGTTGTAAAATTATTTCCGACAACCAAATGGCGTATGGATCTCGCGTATTTCGCCACGGTAAATCGCGTTTATGAATTGAATACCAATGCAGTAAATCTGAAGCTATTCCCATCTTTTCTTGTCTAAATCCTCAAAATCAATAAACAAAAGAAAGCAAGACCTGTTTAATCTGCACAGAAACACTAAATTTGTAGCCCGAAAATTAGGAAATATTCATTCAAAGCAACTGATATACAGATAATTATGACTAAAGCTGATGTAATCAACGAAATCGTTAATCGTACAGGTATTGGAAAAGCTGAGGTGCAGCAGACCATCGAAACCTTTTTTAAGGTTATGAAGACCTCTATGATTGAAGGCAATAATATTTATTTCCGTGGTTTCGGAAGCTTCGTGTTGAAGAAAAGAGCGAAGAAAATTGCCCGTAACATATCCAAAAATACGGCAATGGAAATTCCGGCTCACTTCATACCGAAGTTTAAACCGGCCAAAACCTTTGCAGACAAAGTGAAGAAAAGCGAAGCATCCAAAGCGCTTTTGAAAGACTAATGCAAAACAAAAAAGTAATGGCCGCACTCCTGGGTGCGGCCTGTTTATTGATCGTCTTTGTTCTCAGTAAGAAGCACCTCAACAAAGACAGCCAGTTCGTATCGATTCAAGAGCCCTCTCACTCGCACAGTGATGTTTCTTGGGAAGACATTCTGGGGCATTTTAACGAGGAGGCCCAATTACCGAATACCATAACCAGGCAGCTGGGCGACTCCTTGGAGCTGAGTTTAGCAGATACGGGCTATTTGAATACGAGCATTGAATTTTGCTACAAAAACCAATACTTTCTTCCTGCTACCTACCTACAACTGAAAAAGGCCAAATTGGTGAATAACATCAGCTCTTGGGTTCAAGCTACGGAGTCGATTCATACGCTGGGCATCATGGAGCAAGATACCTCCTTGCGCAATTTTTTGATGGCTCAGGTGATTGGGGCAAGCACGGAGCTTTTAAGTTTAGACGCAGAAAATCTCAAAGGTCACCTTTACCAGGCCTTGGCTTTGGCTGACAGGCGTGAAACGATGATGAATGCGGTGCCGCATTTACTCAGTGTGGTGCGGAAAGACGAGAACAATATCCCGGCCCTGTATACTTTAGGACTCTTGAGTATGGAAAGCGGACAGCTTGACAAGGCGTTGCAGAGATTTGAAAAATTAGTATCTTTGCAGCCCTCCAACCCCGAATACCATTTGAGGTTGGCCTCGGTTTATGAGCAAACCGGCAACAAATCAGAAGCTTTGAAGCATTATGAGCAATGCCTTGCCTTAACTGACAATCCTGCGATGCAGGAGGAATTAAAACAGATAATAACTAATTTAAAATAATAGAGCTATGCCAAGCGGAAAGAAAAGAAAAAGACATAAGATCGCAACTCACAAGCGCAAGAAAAGATTGAGAAAAAACAGACATAAGAAAAAATAGTCTGCAGTTTCCATAGCTTAAAGCACTTCTCGTGACGAATGAATTAATCATTAACTCAGATTCGTCCGGGGTTTGGATCGCTCTACTCAGAGATAAAAAGCTTGTAGAACTTCACCAGGAAAAGCATTCCAATAACTTTTCTGTTGGAGACATCTATCTGGGACAAGTTCGTAAGATCATGTCCGGTTTAAATGCAGCCTTTGTTAACGTAGGTTATGAGAAGGATGCATTTTTGCATTATCACGATTTAGGTCCTCAGATACGCTCACTGAACAAGTTTACCAAAGCTCGTTTACAGGGAGGACAGAAAGAAGACAAGCTCACTGATTTCCATTTAGAGCCGGAAATCGTAAAAACTGGTAAAATAGATCAGGTTCTGACTAAGAACCAGCAGATACTGGTTCAAATACAGAAAGAACCCATTTCCAGCAAAGGACCCCGGATTAGTTCCGAATTATCATTGGCCGGACGGTATATGATACTTGTACCATTCGCCAACCAAATTTCCATTTCCAAAAAGATCAAGTCCTTCGAGGAACGAAACAGACTTAGAAACCTAGCCCTGAGCATTAAGCCGGCTAATTTCGGTTTGATTATTCGTACTGTAGCTGAAGGAAAGCCCGTGGCTGACCTGCACAAGGACTTAATGATTCTTCAGGATAAATGGGCGGAAATCCACCGCAACCTGGCTTCAGCAAAGCCGCCTGTCCGTATTCTTAGCGAAATAGATCGCTCCTCTTCTATGATACGCGACCTGATGAACGATAACTTCGCCAATATTGTGGTGAACGATCAGGTCTTGTATGAGGACATTAAATCGTATGTTAGACAGGTATCACCTGATGCAGAGAAAATTGTCAAACTGCACCAGGGCAAACAACCCATTTTTGATACGTTCAGTATCAACAAACAAATCAAAGCCCTATTTGGTAAGAATGTATCCTTACAAGGCGGTTCTTACTTGGTTATCGAGCATACAGAAGCCCTGCACGTTATTGACGTGAACAGCGGAAGTAAAGCGACGAGCGATGCAGACCAAGAAGCCAATGCCTTAGTGGTGAACCTTGAAGCGGCTGAGGAAATTGCGCGTCAGTTAAGGCTACGCGATATGGGAGGCATTATTGTAATCGATTTCATAGACCAACGCACGCCTCAAAACCGCAAGAAGGTGTATGAAAGGCTGAGAGACGAAATGAGCAGAGACCGTGCAAAGCACACCATTCTGCCCATGTCGAAATTTGGCTTGGTTCAGATTACACGTCAGCGCGTTAGACCTGAAATGAACATCATCACGGCTGAGCAATGCCCTATGTGCAAAGGCAGCGGCGAGGTGAATTCAAGCATCCTCATCGTTGATGAAATGGAGCAGAAGCTAGCCTACCTGATTCAGACCTTAAATCTGAAGAAGATCAGCATTACGGCCCATCCGTACATCAGCGCTTACATCAACAAAGGACTGCTCCTATCGAAACGTTGGAGCTGGGCTTGGAAATACAAATGTTGGCTTTCGGTGCATCCTGACCAGTCTTACCACATGGGTGAATACTACTTCATCAATGAGGTAGGCGAAGAAATAATCTTATAAAAAAAGCCGGCATTCGCCGGCTTTTTCATTTCACACATTTTTAGTCTATTCGCTATAAATCACGGCTTACCGGATGAGCATAAACCCACCTTCGTAGGTATGCTCCACCCCTTCTAAGTCTTTTACCTTCACAAGGTAGACATAGTAATCATTCATCGCAGGCTCACCTTTAAACTTACCATCCCACTGTCCGAAGGTATTGGTGGTGCGGTATACTTCAATGCCCCATTTATTCAATACCACCATTTCGAACTCCGACGTGAAACTCACGTCAATCGGTCCGAAGAAATCATTCAAGCCATCTCCATTTGGCGTAAAGGCCGTTGGGAAGCGCATTTCAAATGGAGGCATAACAAAAAATGCCTTGGATTGCGTGGCGGTGCATCCTTCTGTATTGGTCACCAATAAATCAACCTGCTGCCAGCCTGTATCTGAAAAGCCATAGTATAAGCGCGGTCCAGTGCCGGCAGGCATCTTATTGATCAGCCAATCGTATTGCATGTTGGCCTCTTGTTTCAATTCATTGAACTGGAAGACGGTTTTATTGTCTTCGTATTTGTATTTGAGGATATCAAAAGACGCCTTTGGAATATCCTTCACTTTTACAGATTTCACTAAATACGCCCTGCAACCGGCATCTGATTCTACAGACAAATAAACTGGGAAAGTACCTGTTTTACGGTAAACGTGAGCCGGATTAAATTCTTGCAAGTCCTTGGTATTATCACCAAAATCCCAATGTACCTTTAACAATGATCCTTGATCTACAAAAGAGGTGTTTTGGAATACAGTAGCCTCGTTTAAGCAAACATCCTCGGCGATGAAATCAGCTACCGGATCAGGTGCCACTTCAACCATGGAAACGGCTTTGCCTGGACAAGATTCGGCATTCACAATAGTCAATTCAAGGGTGAGCAACCCGGGGGTATTGGAAGCGAATTGAATTTCGTTTCCTTGAAACTCTCGTCCATCACTTAATTTCCATGTTGAGCTTACGTAGCTATCTGGAGATTGGTTTTTGGCGACAAACAAATTGGAGCCTTCACATTGTACCGCATCGTTGATGCTCATCAAAGCTTCTGGACTCTTTTTAATAACTATACTCTTTTGAATCTGACTAACACAACCTTTGTCGCTGCTCACCTTTAAATCAATCAATTTTACGCCGGGGGTGCTGAATTTGTAATCTTCAATGCTTTCAGAACTGAATGCTTTTCCATCCAGAATCCATGTATAATTCAGGTGATCGTTACCTTTAATGCTAGACGCGTTCACAAAACTCATCCTGTTTTCATTGAAGCAGTTAGAAAGAGCGTCAATCGTAAAATCAGCTTTCGGAACCTCGTAGGTGAAAAAGTGCATGTTCTTTTCAGACTTGCATCCTTTATCGCTCGTTACTGTTAATTTCACATTGTACATCGCTGCATCAGCGTATTGATGCTCAGGACTTTCTACTTGGCTTTCTGTACCATCACCAAACTCCCACAAATGCGATACAATAGATCCGTTGTTAATCGTGCTTGCGTTGCTAAACTGCACGGGATCGGTTCCAATACAATTTGACGTAGAGCCCGTGGTGAAGTCCGCTTCGGGACTTTCGTTGATCGTTACGGTGGCTGTGCTGCTCGCCTTACAACCTTTTACATCAACTACCTTGTGAGTCAAAGTATAAGTTCCTGCATCGGTATATCGAATACCCATTTGCTTGCCACTGAAAATGCGTCCGTCACCTGTTTCAAATGTGCTCAATGAAACAAGTCCGTTTGGAGATGTAGCTTGGGAGCTTAAGATAACCAAATTGGTCAGCTCACAAGCATTCTTAACATCTGCCATAAAAGGGGCCTGAGGTTCGGCTAAGACTTGAATCGTTTTGTAGCCGGTATCCAAGCAACCGTGCACGGTAGTTGTGATAATTCTAGCTTTGTAAGTGCCGGGTACCGTAAAACTCTCATTCAGGTTTGCATTTGTGCTTTCGGCTCCTGAAGAAGCTCCGGTAATGGTATAATTCTGCAATACGTTCCAACCTTGGGTAATGGATGCTTGGTAGGTAAACTGGTTATCGCTTAAGCATTGTTCTTCACTGTTTACCAGCATATTGGCCTTGGCCACAGGATTGATTTGAATAGGCTGGTTATCTCGGGCTATACACCCTATATTATCTCGTATTTCAACTTCGACATTGTAAGTTCCTGCACTCGTGAAACGGTGAATCAATTTGCCGCTTGTGTATTCATGGTTATCGCCTGTTTTCCAGAGAATAGACTGAACCGCTCCGCTTGTTTTCACGTGCATCTCCAATTTATTTTGGTTCTCGCAAGCATCCAACTTATCCAATTTTATTTCAGCTCTTGGGTCGTTCACTTTGACAAATACACTATCGTAAGATGTGCATCCAAACTTCTCTACACTTACATGGTATAGACCTGTTGTGGTAGCCGGGAATGCTGGTAATGTCCTTCCGTCTTGCCAACGGTAATTTGCTTGGAACACGCCTGGTCTGAGCCACAAAGTCTGACCGATGCAAACCGTGGTATCTCCCCCAAGGCTGAAGTTCGGGAAATTGTGAATGGTTAGAGCTTTTCTAAAGGTGTCAACTTCAGTTCCATTGAATACATATAATATCACCTCATAATTCCCTGCTGCAGTGAATTTGTGTTTTGGGCGCAGTAATTTGCTGGTGTTTTCTGGTCCTGAATTAGGATCATCGAAGTTCCATATCACTGAATCAGGAATTTCTAAAAGGTATACAAAGGCTGTAGAATCCCCGATACATGAATCCTGTACTTCAATTTTCCTTTCAATAAAATAGTTCACGATAAAATTGGGCAGCCCCAACATACTCCCAGTTCCATTCATCAGAGCATGTCCTGCCTCCTGGAAATTGCAATTACTCCCGGATAATTTAGGCGAATGAATCACATCCAAGCTCGGTAATGAGTTCGAACCAGTGGCATTCCGCGCGCCGTAAATCTTTCCATCTGGTCCCAATTGAAGGCTTCGCGTTTTTACGTTGGTTGCAACGGTAAACTCACTATCTCTAAAGAGTGTTTCATTTACTACCCTCGACATATCGTATTGAAAGATGTCTGCGTTACCTTGTGTTCCGCTACTTCGTGCACTCACATATAGCTTTTTGGCATCGGATGAAAACTCTACGCCATAGGGAAGGTGATTTCCGTAATTCACTTTGATATTCACGGAAGTTCCGACCTCGCCATTGCTGGCGTTGAAGTCAAATACTTCAACAAATCTTCCACTTATCGCCGCAGCAATGGCAATAAAATGCCCATCAGGACTCGCTTTCATTTGCCCGATGTCCATTGTACCGATTGTACTGCCAATGGAAGTGCTTACCGGATTTCGGTTCACCCCATTTTCATTGACAAGGAATGAATAAAAAGTATTGTTCATACCGTGGGTAACTACCCAAATGCCCGTACCATCAGCGGTGCGAACGGCGGTCATTTTTTCAGCAGATGAACTCAATAAGGAAATGGCCTTGTTGGCGGTAACCTCTCCCATCCCGTTTCCTTTGGTCATGTCGACTTCAGAAAATCGAAAGCCTCCGTTGTTACCATTTACATCAGCCGTAAAAATATAGTATAGATGCCTGTATTTAGGATTGGGAATAATGATGGCGGACTGTGTCGGATTTGAAAAGTTGGAACTTCCAGATATCAAAGTTCCGTTCCGCATCACACCGTGGTCTGCGGTGTAGACCGTATTGCCGTCGGTATAAAACTGGAGATTTCCGGCTAAGTCGGAAATACTGGCGCAGCCTTCAAAGACGTTCATCCCACTTTGGCCGTTCACTATGTTTCCATTCCGCTCGAAACGGATGGACGCATTGGCACCAAACTGCCAATTCACGGCTCTTTTCTGAGCGGAGAGGCTAATGGTGGACAGAAACGTTAGACCAAGTAGTAATTGTTTAATCAAGCCAGTTTGATTTGGTTTTCTAAACGTAAAATTAATGTAAAAACAATAAAAAACAAGCATTTACGAGCGTTCAGAACCCATACTTTACGCCAAATAACATTTTCGCATTATGTTCGGCAGTATCTGTATTTTGCCGCCATGTTCAAGAGACCCTATTTAGTTGGTATTACAGGAGGCAGCGCATCTGGTAAAACGAGCTTTATCGATTCATTGAAGAAATCCTTTGGTAGCAAGGAATTGTGCCTTGTTTCACAAGACAATTATTACCGTCCGAAAGACCACCAAGAACGGGATGAACAAGGTCAAATTAATTTTGACCTACCTAGTTCCATTAATGTGGAAAACTTTTTAACTGATTTGGAAAAATTGAAGTCGGGTCACTCCATTGAACTGTTGGAATACCTTTTCCAAAACGAAGTCAAAACACCCGCCAAAATTTGCATGGAAGCAGCGCCCATCATTGTGGTAGAAGGTCTTTTTATTTTCCACTATGAACAGATATTCAAACAATTAGATCTTAAGATATTCATAGACGCGAGCGACGATATTAAGCTGGAACGCCGTATCCGAAGAGACGTGGATGAACGCGGGGTGAGCCGAGAAATTGTCTTATACCAATGGCACCAGCACGTGGTTCCCTCCTACCAAAAATACTTGCTACCGTATAAAGAAGCTGCCGATATAGTGATTAATAATAACGAACATTTCCTTACTTCGCTTGAAGTTATACAGAACCATTTTCAAAAGATACTGCATTCATGAACTATCGATTCGCTGTAATCGGGCTTGGCCGATTTGGAACTAAAATCGCCCGCACCCTTTCCCAACGCGGCGCCGAAGTGTTGGCCATCGACTTTGAAGACACCAAAACCGACAACCTGCGCGACGATGTGGCCTACGCTGTTACCATGGACTCGACCGATATCAAGGCTCTACAGTCGCAACGTATTCAAGACGTAGATGCGGTGGTGGTAGCCATTGGTGAGAACTTTGAGGCTCTCTTACTCACCACGGCGCACTTGCTGGATATGAAAGTAAAGCGAGTGATAGCCCGGGCCGCAACGCCTCAACAGCGCATGATTCTCGAAAAAATGGGCGTTACTGAAATCCTCTCCCCAGAAGACGAGGTTGGTATTCTCGTGGCTGAACGATTGCTTCACCCCAGTGTAATGACATTTCTTCAATTACCGGATGGCTACGAAATAGCCGAGATTGTCCCTCCCAAAGGCGTATGGAACAAAACGGTAGGCGATATCCAGCTTCGGGAGATATACAACCTGAACCTCATCACCCTGAAACGCGAATACGAAATGGAGAAAAACGGAGAAATCACCCGCGAAAAACACATTCTGGGTGTACCGAAATCCGATACAATCATCTACGAAACCGATACCCTCATCTTACTCGGCCAAGAGGTGGACATTGAAAGATTTATTGAGGTAAATCGCTAGAATACATGCACATTGGTGTATTCTGACCAAAGAAATCGCTCATATTGCAGAATTTGCGGCTGAATCTATATATTTGCCCGCTCTAAAAAAACGTACATAAGGATTATACATATACCATGAAAAATCAGGGAGTTGTTAAGGTTTTCACCATTCTGTTAGCGCTGGTGTGCCTCTTCCACATTTCGTTCACCTTCGTTGCCAGAGGAATTGAAGGGGACGCTCAGGAACATGCCGAATCACTGGCCGCCAATTTTACGGGCGACGATGAAGCGAAAGCCAAATTTATTCGGGAAAGCAAACGAAAGTACCTGGATTCCATCTCAGGTCAAACTGCGTATAACATCCTCCTGACCAAGTACAACTACACCCAAGTAAAAGAGCATGAGCTTAACTTGGGTCTCGACTTGCAAGGTGGTATGAACGTAACCCTAGAGGTTTCCCTTCCTGAATTCATCAAAGCTTTAGCGAATAAAACGGAAGACAAAAACTTCAATAAAGCCATTGAGTTAGCCTCTGCAAATGCGGCCAATAGCCAAGATGATTACGTAACCCTGTTTTTACGTGCTATCAATGAAACAGCTCCTTCTGTTCCTTTGAGTACCTATTTCGCGCACAAAGACAACAAAGAGTTCGTAAGCTTTAACTCAACAAACGAAGAAGTAGAATCCTTCATCCGCCAACAGGCTGAAATGGCTGTAGATAACTCATTTGAAGTATTACGTTCCCGTATTGACCGTTTCGGTGTGTCGCAGCCTATCATACAGAAACTGGGTAATAGCGGACGTATCATGGTAGAGCTTCCGGGTATCAGTGATCCGGAGCGTGCTCGTAAACTCTTGCAGGCCTCTGCGCAATTGGAATTCTGGAAGACTTACCTTCCTAGCGAGTCTATCAACTTCATCAGCAACATGAACAAAGCCTTGAAGGGCCGCAATGAGCTGAGCGAAACCTTAAACGACTCAACAGAAGCAAAAGAAGACAGCAGCGATGTGTTATTAGCCGCAACCGAAACGGTAGCCAATCCTGTAGATACCAATGCCAACGCTATACTAGGATCTGCTGATGCCAATGCTGACAGCAACAAAAGTTTGAGCGATTTGCTTTCAGGTACCGATACGGGTGCATCCGATAGCACGAAGGCAGCTGGCCAAATGTCGCCTGAAGAAATCCAGAAAGAATACCCGTTAATCCGTTATATCGCCGGATTTAACATCGACGATAAAGGCATGCCAAATCCGTCTGCGGAAGTGGGTTTTGTAAGCGTTTTTGATACCGTAGCATTAAACAAATTATTGAACGACCCAGAATTGGCTAACGTCATTCCAGGTGATGTTCGCTGGGCATACCACTATAAGCCGGGTGAAACAGGAAGCTTCGTTGGTTTATATGCCCTAAGAGCGGAAAGAACCAATGGCGGTCCTTCTTTGGAAGGCGATGTGATCACCGATGCTCGCTCGCAAATTGGCAACAAAGGTTTTGAGGTGACCATGTACATGAACACCGAAGGACGTAATGCTTGGAAGAAAATCACGGCTGAAGCCGCTAAGAAGCAGCCACAAGGTTGTATCGCCATCGTGCTAGACGGTGTAGTATATTCTGCTCCAACAGTGAACGGTGAGATTCCAAACGGTGTATCCTCTATCTCCGGTAATTTCACCCAAGAAGACACCAAATTCCTCGCTACCATCCTGAACTCAGGTAAATTACCTGCTCCGGCTCGTATCGTAGAAGAAGCGATTGTAGGTCCGTCACTTGGTAAAGACGCCATCAACAGCGGTTTGATGTCGATTATAGGTGGTTTGGTGTCTGTAATCTTAATCATGTTAATCATCTACAGCGGTGCTGGTATGGTGGCTAACTTGGCCGTATTACTGAACTTGTACTTCATGATCGGTGTATTGGCTTCCTTGCAAGCTGCACTGACCTTACCGGGTATTGCCGGTATTATCTTGACTTTGGGTATGGCGGTTGACGCAAACGTACTGATCTACGAGCGTGTGAAAGAAGAGCTCGCCGCCGGTAAGAACCTCCGCACCGCTATCGCGAACGGTTATTCCAATGCCTTATCAGCCATCTTGGACGGTAACATCACTACCCTCTTAACCGGTATTGTACTCTTAATCTTCGGTAAAGGCCCTATCTACGGATTTAGCGTTACCTTGATTATCGGTATCCTCTCTTCCCTCTTCACAGCGATTCTCTTCACTCGTTTGATTTTCGAATGGAGATTGAAAGGCGATAAAGAAATTAAATTCTCTATCCCGGCTACCGAAAACTTATTGAAGAACGTAAACATCGACTTCATCGGTAAACGTAAAATCTTCTACGGTATCTCCGGACTCGTTATCGTTGCCGGTCTTGTGTCCATCTTTACCAAAGGCTTAGACCAGGGCGTAGACTTCAAAGGTGGTTGGTCATATGTAGTTACCTTCGAACAACCGGTAACTACCGCTGATGTGCGGAAATCATTGGAAGTACCATTTGGAAAAGCGCCGGAAGTAAAAATCTTCGGGTCTGCTAACTCTGTAAAAATTACAACCGATTACAATATCAATGACCAATCTGAAACAGCCGGTGAAAAAGTAGAAGCTAAATTGGCTGAAGGCTTAAGCACTTTGAACAACAAGTTTGAAGTACCTAGCACCAGCAAAGTAGGTCCTACCATTGCCGACGATATTAAGCAGTCTGCAGTATACTCCATCATCGTAGCCTTGATCTTGATGTTCCTTTACATCTTGGTGCGTTTCCGCAAATGGCAGTTTGCAACCGGTACGGTGGTGAAATTGGCGCACGACGTATTGATTGTATTGGGTCTCTTCTCTTTGCTCGACGGTATTGTGCCGTTCACTTTGGAAATTGACCAGAGCTTTATTGCAGCCTTGTTGACGGTAATTGGTTACTCCATCAATGACTCAGTGGTTGTAATGGACCGTGTACGTGAATACCTCACAGACAGCAAGAACAAAAAGGGTATGTCGGGCATTGTGAACGAAGCCTTGAACAGCACCTTGAGCCGTACCATGATTACCTCACTCACAACCATTGGCGTATTGATTATTCTTTTCATCTTCGGTGGTGAGATTATCCGCGGCTTTGCCTTCGCGATGTTGGTAGGTGTATTGGTTGGTTCTTACTCTTCTATCTGCATCGGTGCCCCATTGGCTGCCGATTTGAGCAAAGACAAAAACTAAGTTTGATTCGATATTCAAAAAGCCCGATTCGTCGGGCTTTTTTTTTGTAATACCCTTTAGCGATACTTTCGACAATTTCATCGAGCAACCACGCGCTCGGCTTAGAATTTGTAACATCCCTCGCGAACATGATTAGACTTTTCCCCCTCCTAGTTTCCCTTTTGTTAACCCTTAGCTCACTTGCTCAAATCATCAAAGGAAAAGTAGTAGATGCCAGTACCAAAAAACCAATTGAATTCGCCACCATCGCGCTTTACAAACAAGGGGAAAGCACTCCGCATAAAGGCAGCATTTCTGATCTCAACGGACAATTCAGCATCACATCCGTTCAAGCAGGCTATTATGCCATAGAACTCTCCTATTTGGGGTATGCCAGCCTCCGGAAAGATTCCATACACATGTTGGAGGGTACCCTCAACCTCGGAACATTGAGCTTGGAAGTCGATAAACAAATACTGGAGGAAGCCATCATCAAAGAGGAGCGTAACATGGTGCAGTATGGCGTTGATAAAAAGATATACGACCCTTCCAAAGACTTGGTAAGCACCGGCGGCACGGCCACAGATGTGCTGCAGAATATTCCCTCTGTTACGGTAGACAATGACCGCAATATTCAGTTCAGAGGTTCCAGTAACGTGACCATCTACATAGACGGTAAACCTTCTACCCTAACCGGGGATGACCGCAGCGCCATCTTGGATCAAATACCGGGGTATATGATTGAGCGAATTGAAGTGATTTCAAATCCTTCAGCCCGTTACGACGCAGAAGGATCGGGTGGTATCATTAACATCATCACCAAACGCGGTTCGCAGCGAGGCTACAACGCCACCATCAGCGGAAATGCAGGAAATGGCGACAAATACCAAGCGAGTGTATTGATGAATTACCGCACAGCACGCTGGAATTTCTCTGGGTCATACGGATTCAATCAAAACCACCTCTGGAGCGAGCGCATCAGCGAAAGGCAGCTGTTCACCTACGATGAAAACCTACTAAGTCAAACCGGATTTGGGTTTGACCGCAATTACGGTCACAATGCCCGCTTGGTGGCAGAGTTTAGCCCGAACTTGAAAAACGAACTCAGCTTCGGTGTTGGCTTCAATTCCGATCAAGAATTTGAAAACGACCTCACCAATTACGACTTCGCCTACCTCAGCAGCAACTACGATAGTACCGGATACCGGAGATCTTTAGAAGAAACGAAAAGCCTCAATCGCTCAGCCGATTTCTTCTGGAAACGCAATACCGGCAAACTCGACAGAAACTTTACCGTGAACTTAAGCTACTCGCTTAATGACCGCGACAATACCTTAAACGCTGAGCAATTGTATTACAGTCCGACTTCCAGTTTTCCCGGACTCCAAAATAATATCCGCCTCGGCGTGAATGAGCTGGCCACCCTCCAGTTTGATTACGTGCATCCTATTAGCAAATCCCTAAAATGGGAAGCGGGATGGAAAAGTACGATGCGTAATCTAGACAACGATTTCTTTTCTGAAAGTGCGTATACCGAGCCGCTCGAACTGAGTCCTGATACCGGATTGAATAACCGTTTTCTCTACGGAGAGTGGGTGCATGCCGCCTACGGAACCTTTACAGGAAGCTACAAAGACTTCGGATACAGTGCCGGGCTCCGCGCCGAGCATACTGAGCTAAGCATAGATCAACAGCGCGAGTCTCAACAAATCAACCGGAACTATACCAGCCTGTTTCCCTCCTTTTATGTGTCGTATGCCCTCGCCAAAGGCAATGAACTCCGAGCCAATTACAGCAGGCGGATTAACAGACCGGGATCTTGGCAATTGAATCCCTTCCGCAGCTTCTCTGACCCCATCAATCAAAGAGAAGGGAATCCGTATTTGGATCCGGAATTCATCAATTCATACGAGTTGAACTATGTGCGCATTTCAAGGCGTTTTACGTTGAGCGCCGGACTATACCACAGACAAACCTTAAACATGCTCACCCGCTACCGCAGGGTGGATGAAAATGGGATAACCATCACCAGTTTTGTCAACTTGAATAGCAGCAATAGCACGGGCGCAGAGCTGGTATTCAATACCTCCATTGCCTCCTGGTGGAAACTCAATGCCAACCTCAACCTTTACCAGCAAACCATGCAAGCCAATAACTTAGCAACGGGCTTATCCAGCACTGCTATTGGTGGCAATGCGCGCATCAGTAATAATTTTACTTTCACCCGCCATTTCAGCGGACAGTTGAGCTATAGCTATTTCCAGCCGGGCTGGGCATTGCAAGGAACCATTCAAGCCTTTCAAGCCATGGACATTGGCTTACGCTATGAAATTATGAAAGGTCGCGGCAACATTGGCATGAGGGTGAGCGATGTGTTCAACACCCGCCAATTTGAGATTCAAACCAATGGTATCGGGTTTAACCAATACAATTTATGGAAGCGAGAGACTCGGATCGTGTTCTTCTCCTTCTCCTATCGTTTGGGTGTAGAATTCAAAGACCGCAAAGGCAGAAGCCAAAATCCGGGCATGGGCGGAAGTGGCGGCGGAATGGAGGATTTTTAAAACCAAGAGAATAGTTTAAATTGGCCGACCAAAAGAATCAATCCTTTGCCTACGACCCATTTTAAAAATATACTACAGAATCTCAACGACTTACTATTTGTTCTGGATACCGATGGCGTTTTCTTAGAGTACTATTCGCGCTCTAAAAACGACTTGCTCATGGAGCCCGACTACTTCATCGGGAAACAGATTGACGATATTCTTCCTGAACACATTGCCTCCCAACTTAAAGAGATCAGCGCCAAATTAGTCCGCAACGAAATCGCGCATCAAAATTTTGAATACGAACTGAAATTAGGCAATCGCCAGGTGGCTTTCGACGCCTCCGTAACTCGGTTCGACGATGAAAAGGGTAACATCTTTATTCTAGTGAGCATACGGGATATCACAAAAACCGTAGAAGACAGAAATCTGCTGAGCGAAGTAATGGCGAGCTCTCGGGATGGCTTAATGGTAGCCGCAGCTATTCGAGATGCGAACAATGAAATAGTCGACTTTGAATGGAAACTGGCTAACCCGGTTGCCTTGGAAATCGCTCAAAGGGAATCGTCTAAACTCATTGGCCAGAGTATGCTGGAGACCTCTGAAAGTGCGATAAGGTATGGATTGTTCAATCGCTACAAAGCATTGGTTGAAAGCGGACAATCCTTTGAAATTGAGCAAGAAGTGCAGGTGAATGGTTCGCTAACTTGGATGCACATCAACGCCTACAAATTGAACGACGGCTTTGTGGTTCGCTTTCGGGATGTAACCCAAGAGCGTAAACAACGACTCGAGGCCCAGTCCAATTTGCTGAAGCAGAAACTCTTTATTGCCCAAGCCCCATCGGCCATCGCTATGTTGGATAACCGCATGAACTACATCGCTTGCAGCACCAAGTGGCAGGCAGATTATGGACTTGAAGGCAAAGACCTCATTGGAAAAAATCACTACCTCATCTTTCCTGAAATTGGTGCGGAATGGAAGCATATTCACCAACAATGTTTACAAGGCAAGGTGCGTAAAAGCGATCGCGACTCCTTCAAACGCGCAGATGGCTCCGTGCAATGGCTGCGCTGGGAAGTTAGGCCTTGGTACCAGCCGGATGGCAGCATAGGCGGTTTGCTCATGTTTACCGAAGACATTACGGAACAAGAACAATCAAGAGAGAAACTGGTCGATTTGAACCTGGAACTGCAAGAGGCCAATGAACAAAAAAATAGGCTTTTTTCCGTTTTAGCGCACGACCTCCGTGGACCGTTTTCCGGAATCTATACCATGTTGGATATTCTGAAAACAGATTTTCACAGCATGGAGAAGGCTGATTTGTATGACTTGATTAGCCATATGCACGACAACATGGCAAACATGCAAGAACTCTTGGATGATCTATTGCTGTGGAGTAAAGAGCAGATGGGAAAATCCAATTTTAAAGCCATTGCTTTAGATCCTATTGAACCTTTCAATCAAGTGATCAAATCGCTTCAACCGGCCTTAGACAAAAAACAGATTCGTCTTAACGTGCAAATTAAACCGACTAACTTGTTTTTTGATGAAGGTGCCTTTAAAGTGCTGATTCGTAACTTCATTAGCAATGCCATCAAATTTTCAAATCCTGACTCTGTGGTGGAAGTGAGCGGAGAAGTGGAGAAAGCCTATTATGTGCTTAAGGTTAAAGACCACGGTTTGGGAATGAGTGAAAGGACTTTGCAGAAGCTCATGCGCGAAGAGAGCGTAGAAAGTCATTGGGGTACAGCCGGAGAAAAAGGTTCAGGTATTGGCCTCAGCATTTGCCGAGGGTATATTCACAAAGGCCAAGGCAAATTCGATATTGAAAGCGAAGTGAATAAAGGAACCACTGTCACGGTCCGGATTCCTCTTGCTCCATAACAATCTTCTTCCCTTTCAAAGTCCAGAGCCCTCGTTGGAACTGGGAAACTCAATTCTCGCCATTCACAGAAGATCTTCCGCATTGAACAGCAGCAGACACAGATCGCTATCCTTAGTTTTATGGACAAATTGGGCTTCTGCTGTGGAAAGGATTTCATTCCCTACGCCTGAAAAACGGGGAATAATCTGTTATTTGCCCCCATGAATAAGATTACCATTTTCACGGATGGCTCTGCGCGAGGAAATCCCGGTCCCGGTGGATATGGTGTCGTACTCCTAGCCGGCAAACACCGGAAAGAATTGAGCGAAGGCTTCCGCATGACCACCAATAACCGAATGGAGCTTTTGGCGGTGATTCGGGGTTTGCAAGCTCTAAAAACCAACCAGTATCCCGTTGAAATCTATACCGATAGCCGCTACGTGTGCGATGCCATCACCAAAGGCTGGTTGAATAACTGGATTCAAAAAGGGTTTAAAGACAAAAAAAATCCGGATTTATGGATGATGTTGCATCCGCTGCTCAAGACCTTTAAAACCAGCTTCCATTGGGTGAAAGGCCATGCAGGCCACCCCCTAAACGAGCGCTGTGATCAATTGGCCACAGAAGCGGCCGACTCCGGAAAACTGGGTATCGATACCGTTTTTGAGAAGGTGCAGGAAAGCGAAAAAAACAAACTGATTTAAAAAATCTTTCTCAGCAGGGCCCTGTATAAGGTATCTGACCCTTCATCCGGTCCGCCGAGGTAACCCGACTCGATTAACTCAAAACCTGAATCTTTTAAAATCTCCACTTGGTCTTCGTTTTCTGCCTGAAAGACGGAACAGGTGATGTAGAGAAGCTGTCCGCCTTTGCGCAAGAAATGAGCGGCATTTTTCACGATGGCCGTTTGCAAAGGAATCAATTGCTTTAACTCCGCATCGCTAAATAAAGTCAGCCTTTCCGGGTTGCGACTCCAGGTACCGGATCCGGAACAGGGTACATCGCAAACCAAAACATCAACGGGAGCAAAATGCTGCACAAAAGGCCAGCTCGGCTTGTTGGCGATATCCGTGGCTTTGTATTCCGGCACAGGTAGTCCGGTTTCCTTGATACGGGCATCCAAGTTTTTTAAGATAGCCGGCCGCACGTCGCTGCACATCAAACGCAGGTGTGGAAAACGATCCAACATAGCCAAAGACTTTCCACCGGAAGCAGCGCAGACATCCCAGAGTTTTTCTTTGCCCTCCAGCTTCAGAAGCTCCACCGTTCTGCCTGAGGCATAGTCTTGCACCTCTCCGTAAATGGCCTGTTTCTTAGGTAAAATGGATTCCAGGTTAAAGCCCCGGTGAAAGGCAAAGAACTGTTCCTTGCGGATGTATTCCACCTTCTTTTCTTTCAGCAATTGCTCAAACTCATCCGCTCTTTTCCGTCGCGCTCTAAACCAGAAATGCGGCGACTGACTCATTTGGCGTATGAAGTAAGCCAAGTCGAATTGCGCACTGAGCGCAGCAGCATGTGGGAAATAGGCTTCGCTAGTTTGGCTCCATTCCTTCAATAAAGCGTCAAATCGCTCTGTCCAATGGGCTGTATTCAGCTTATGCAGCGATTTGGGAAGAAGCTCCAGCGTGAAAATGTCATCGATGTAGTGCTCCAAACTCTCCTGAAAAAGGAAGATGGCCGCGGCCAGTCTTTGTTCTTTGGGTTTGTCAGCACCCAGGTGACCAAGTCTGAACCAGGCGTATACCATGGCTTGCAGCTCACGGCGGTCTTTGCTTCCTGCTTCTTTGTGTTGTTTAGCCCAGGCTTTGAGGTGAAGGCTTACCGGGCCTTTGGCCGAGTAGCTATCGAGGATTTCCCATACTTGGGATTGTCTTTTGAATAATCGCATTAGTCTACCGGATGAAAACGGTATTCGTAAAATCTCAGCATCCGTACTGCTTGATTTACGACCTGGTAGCCATTGAAATGCCAATAAAAATCCATGCCCGTTCCGCTGAATTCGGTGTCCTGCACATAAGCCGGAAATTGCTTTCCGAAGGTGAGCAAGGCATGTCCGAAGAACAGCATCTGATCAAATCCTTTGAGGGAAATGTTGCTGGCAGGAAGTTCAAATTTTGCTTTATACAGGTTTTTAAAGTGAATGTAGTTGGAATCGGTGTCGAAAGCGTAAAAGTTAGACAGAACCTTGAGCGATGAATTCTCCCAGAGTTTGAAATTGGGGTCTCTAAATCCAAGCCAAGTGTCTAAGCCAATCAACTCAACGGTATACTCTGCATCGCTCAGTTCCGGATCTTGCGAACGGTACGCCCAGGTAGCCGCTCTAACCGTTTGTTCGTCATCGCTCGCAATAATGACGATATTGATTACGCTGTCCTTTTTCAAAAGAGGACGGAAGTTCGCATCCTTCGCGTACTTGCGTTTGATCACTTTGATATTTGTTCCGATTAAACCTTGGTCTAAACCGGTACTTATCTCTTTGTCGGTTGCGCTACCATCGCCAATATAGAGCACTTGATAGCGGTCTTTTCTCGACTTAAGGTAGCTGGCAATTTGTCCACCATACGCATTCAAACTGCCGGCGGCATAGAAGGTAAGTGGGTTGGGGAGTTTCGGTCTGTTTGGCAAAGCAAATGGTGAAATCAGTGGGATTTCATGTTTCAGGGCAAAGACTGAAACGGCTTCGAAAGAAGGGAAATCCAAGGGACCGATAATTAAATCCATCTCAAGCATTTCCGGTTTGGCAAGATGCTTAACGGTGCTTAGCGAATCTTTGCGCGTATCCACCACATGCAGCTTCAGCTTTATGCCTTCGCGCTCTAGGCTGTCCAAGGCCAACAAAATACCTTGGTAATAATCCAATACACCTTCTCTGATAATGTATTCGCGGGTTCCACGTTCTGCTTCCTTGTTCAAGGAAAAGGGCAGAAAAAGGGCCACGTGGAAGTCGTTTACCACAACGGGAGTCTTCACCCCCATCTGTTGTTTAATCTCCTTTTCTTGCTTCAGCTTGTCTTCAACACTGAGTCTTTCTTCGTTGATCTCCTGATTGGGTTTACGGGTTTCGTTAGCCAAATAGGCTGGTTTCTTTCCTGCAGAGCAAGAAAGGAATCCCAGTAAAAACAGGACAGCCAGAAAACGAAATTTATTCCCACTCAATGGTAGCCGGTGGCTTGGAGCTGATATCATATACTACACGGTTAATGCCTTTCACCTGGTTGATAATCTGGTTGGAGATTTTGCCTAAGAACTCATGCGGCAAATGTGCCCAGTCTGCCGTCATGCCATCTACACTGGTAACGGCTCTGAGGCAAATCACGTTTTCATAGGTACGTTCATCACCCATCACACCTACAGAATTCACCGGTAGAAAAATAGCACCTGCTTGCCAAACTCTGTCGTAGAGCCCATGGTCTTTCAATCCTTGGATAAACAAAGCATCGGCCTCCTGCGTTATCCGCACCTTCTCTTCGGTAATCTCGCCGAGAATACGAATGGCAAGTCCAGGGCCAGGGAAAGGATGTCGTTCTAAAATATTAGGGTCAATATTTAAGGCATAGCCCACTTTACGCACTTCATCTTTGAAGAGCAGGCGCAAAGGTTCTAGCACCTTCAAATTCATTTTTTCAGGAAGGCCACCAACGTTGTGATGCGACTTAATGGTGGCACTCGGGCCTTTTACAGAGACCGATTCAATCACGTCAGGGTAAATGGTACCTTGCGCCAACCAGCGGGCATCGTCGATTTTGTTGGATTCTTCTTCAAACACATCGATAAATACTTTACCGATGGCTTTTCGCTTTTGTTCAGGCTCTGAGATTCCAGACAGGGCTGCGTAAAATGCTTCGCCTGCACGAACCCCTTTGACGTTCAAGCCCATGGTATCGTAGGAAGCCAAAACGCTGTCGAACTCGTCTTTGCGCAGTAGTCCGTTATCGATAAAAATACATTGCAGCTGGTCGCCAATGGCTTCTTCTATCAAAACAGCCGCCACCGATGAGTCTACGCCACCACTCAAACCTAATATCACGCGGTCTGTTCCAACGATGTTACGAATCTCTTGTACGGTGCTTTCAATGAAATGTTCCGGAGTCCAATCTCCTTCGCAACCGCAAATTCCCATCACGAAGTTGGAGATCAAAATCTTGCCTTCTTCGCTGTGGGTTACTTCCGGGTGGAACTGAATTCCGTAGGTCTCTTCGCCTTTGATTTGGTAGGCCGCATTCTCAATCGAATCGGTTGAGGCAATCAGCTCAAAGCTGTCCGGCAAAGAAGTAATGGTATCGCCGTGCGACATCCACACCACCGATTCTGCTTTCATACCCTTGAGCAAAGCATTGCCGCTGCCCGTTCTAAGGCCGGCTCTGCCGTATTCCCGGTGTTTGGACGCCTGTACATCCCCTCCATTTTGCTGAGCCAAGTACTGCGCTCCATAGCAAACACCCAATACCGGGTATTTCTGGCGGAACAAGCTCAAATCCACTTGCGGCGCATGGTGATCACGCACGGAATAGGGCGAACCGGAAAGGATGATACCTTTCACAGAATCGTCTAGTTCTGGGATGTGGTTGAAGGGATGGATTTCGGAGTAAACATTTAACTCACGAACACGGCGGGCAATCAACTGGGTGTATTGCGATCCAAAATCGAGAATGATGATTTTTTCTGTCATACGGGTATGAGCGGGCAAAGTTATTCTTTTTCAACGATTGGCCGGCCTTAGATATCCCCAATTTCAATAAAAGACGCGGCAGGTCTTCTCCAAAAAAATGTCCCCTGTCTGATCATATCCTTCGCTAAAGATTTAAATTACAGGCTTTGTAGACCTATGAAAACAAAATACCTTCTCCTCTTCCCTCTTTTGGCTTTGGCTAATGCCTGTTCTCGCCTCCCTGAAAACGAAGTTGTTTTAGAGAGTCGGAATTTCTCTGACCTCGTTCAGCAGGAACAAAACCTGCGATTTACCTTCAATAAAGACTTGGTGGATGTGAGTTTGGTGGGCGATTGGGACAGCACGGAATACATCGAATTTGATCCGCCTGTAGCCGGCAAGTTCAAATGGAGTGCGACCAATGAGTTAACTTTTTCTCCGGAGAATGGATTTGCCGCATCTACCGATTATAGCGCTCAGCTGCAAAAAGAACTATTCCGACTTTCTGACAACGGCAAACTGTATTTAGCGAAAGAAAGTGAAGAGAAAATCGCTTTTCATACCCCCTACCTGCAAGCGGAAAACCTAAGTGCTTTCTGGAGCCGAAATGACCAAAGCGGCGCCATTGAAATCAGCGGCATCCTTCGCTTTAACTACCCGGTAGAAGCGGCCTCTTTGAACCAATTGGTAAAGGCCAAAGCAGACGATAAAGACATCGCGATGCGCATTACGGAAAGCGGCAGCTTCCAAGCCATCACGTTCACGCTAGACGGTACGGGAGTTGGCGAAGACGATGTGATGATTAAACTCAACATCGCTAAAGGGCTCGGCATGCCCGGCTCGGAGTACAAAACACCTTCGGAGCAGGAATTGGCTTTTGTGCTGCCTTCGCGCCTTCGTATGGAAATTACCGACGTACAGAGCAATTACTACAACGCCAGTGGTACCATTACAGTTTATACCAGTCAAGAGCTATTGGACCAAGACCTTAACCAATGTTTCTCGCTGAAGCCCGCCATTGCAGTGGATGTGAAAAGCCTGAGCAATGGCTTTGAACTGAAAGGCAATTTTGATGTAAACTCGGTTTACAGCCTGAGCATCAACACCAAGCTGCAAGGTGCTTTGGGCGGAAAGTTGAAAGAAACCTATACCAAAAACATCTCTTTCAAAGAGCTTCAGCCCAGCTTGAGTTTTACCAATTCCAAAGCCATGTATCTGAGCTCGGCCGGTTCCGGACAAGTAGGCTTGCAGGTGATCAATGTGCCAAAGATTAAGGTACGGATTTACAAGATTTACGAAAACAATATACTGGCCTACCTGCGCTCTAACTCCTATTACGATTGGGACTACTATGAATACTACGGGGAAGAAGGAGCCGCAAACAGGTACCGAGAAGACTACAATGGCATTTACAGCGACCTGGTGAGCGAACAAACCTTAGAGACCGCTTCTTTGCCCAAGGAAAACGGTCAGCTTTTGTTGAAAATTCAGGTGCCCGACAAACGCAAAGACTACCGCGGAATTTACTTCGTGAAGGTTTCTTCTGCCGATGAACTCTACCTCCATGCCAGCAAGCTGATTTCTATATCGGATGTAGGCATCATCAGCAAGGTGATGGAAAACAAAGTGATGGTATTTGCTCATTCTATCCTGAATGCAACGCCTTTATCGAATATCGAGGTATCGCTTATCAGCACCAATAACCAAATTATGACCCAGGGCAAAACCGGAAACGATGGGGTTCTGGTATTTGATAAATTGGATGATGTAGCCGGCGAATTCAAACCCGCCATGATTACCGTAAAGCAAGGCGAGGATTTCAATTTTGTGCCTTTCTCAGAAACCCAAGTAGAAACGTCCCGATTTGATGTAGGCGGCAAATACAGCAACAGCAGTGGCCTCGATGCGTATATCTACGCCCCCAGAAACCTGTTCAGGCCGGGAGAAAAAATAGATTTCAATACCCTGATTCGAAACCAGACTTGGGACAACGCCGCTGAGATTCCGGTGAAACTAAAGTTGGTGATGCCCAATGGACGTGAATTTAAAACCATACGAGCCAAAACCAACAAACAAGGCGCCATTGCTTGTTCGTTTGAAACACCAAGTAGTGCCCTCACCGGTACCTACCGCTTTGTTGTGTATAACGGTAACGATGTTGAACTGGCCTCCTACCCGCTCAGTGTGGAGGAGTTTATGCCCGATCGAATAAGGCTCAAACCATCCCTCTCGAAATCGGAATACAAACCCGGCGAAAAAATCATCTTTCATTTAAAAGCGGAGAACTTCTTTGGACCACCCGCTGCCAAGCGCAATTACGAGGTGAACATGCAAATGAACCGGAAGTATTTCCAATCGCAAAGCTTCCCGGCTTACAATTTCAATAACTACGGACGTTTCGACATGGAGTCTGTGTTACGTCAAGGCAGTACCGATGAAAAAGGTGAACTGGAAGAGGTTTTTACGGTTCCGGATCACATCAAATTTAATGGTCTGCTTGATGTGAAGATTTACAGCACCGTGTTTGATGAAAACGGCCGACCGGTGCATGCGAGTACCACCGGCGTGGTGGCTACGCAACCGGTACTTTTCGGCATCCGACTAGACGATTACTATGTAAATACCCAAACGCCGTTTACAATTAAGTTGGCTGCGGTGAATAAGAACGACAAGCGGGTAAACGCGCAAGCCAAGGTGGTGATTGTGAACTACGAATACCACAGTGTATTAGAAGAGGTAAACGGATACCACCGTTGGCGCTCTAAAAAAATGGATCGGTAAGTATTTAGCCGGGTGATGAACTTCCAAAACGGAGAAAGCCTGGTAAATTTTACGCCTCAGTATTCAGGCTCCTATGAGATTCGAATCTATCCGCTTAATTCAGACAAGTATGTGAAATCTGAATTCTATGCCTATGGGTGGGGAAACACCAACAACACCTCCTTTGAAGTGAATACGGAGGGGCAAATTGACATTAGCTTAGACAAAGAGAAATACGATGTAGGCGATGAGGTAACAGCCCTGTTGAAAGCGCCTTTCTCCGGGAAGATCTTACTCACACTGGAGCGCGATGGTGTATTTGAACATCACTTTATTCAATCCGATAAACGAAGCGCTGAGTTCAAATTTAAGATCAAAGAAGAGCATCTACCGAACATCTACCTGAGCGCAACGCTGATACGGCCTTTGAAAGGTTCCGCTATTCCGCTCACCGTAGCCCACGGTATTGTCCCGATTAAAGTGGAGAAGAAAAGTTCCGTTTTACCGGTAGAGATTGAAATGGTGCAGAAAAGCCGCTCAAAAACCAAGCAGAAGATTCGCGTGAAAACCAAGCCTGAATCGGATATTGAAGTGACCATTGCCGCCGTAGATGAAGGGATACTGCAGATGAAGAACTTTAAGACGCCGGATGCGCATTCCTTCTTCTACCAGAAAAGAGCCCTGCAAGTGAGCAGCTATGATATATATGCCTTCCTCTTCCCTGAGTTGGGTTCAAAGAAGAGCAGCGGTGGCGATGAAGACAGTGGACCGGGAGGCGGAAAAAGAGCCAATCCTCTTGCCAATAAGCGTGTTAAGCTTCTAGCGAAATGGAGCGGCATCTTACACACCAACAGCGACGGTATTGCAGAATACGAGATAGACATTCCCGGATTCAGCGGCGAAGTTCGGGTGATGGCTATGGCATACAAGAACAAATCCTTTGGGGCGGCATCTAAACCTATGACCATTGCAGATCCTCTGGTGATCAGCACTTCCTTGCCAAGGTTTTTAGCCCCAAACGATGAGCTCGACCTCTCTATCAACCTCGCGAATACAACGGCAAAGGCCAGTCAGGCTAAGGTCAGTTTAAAGCTCAGCGGTCCGCTTAGTGTAGAAGGTTCCAGCTTTGAATCGCTAGCACTTAGTCCGAATGCCGAAGCCCGAGCCAATATGAAAGTCAAAGCCCTTCCGCAACTTGGTGAAGCCAAAGTAAAAGTGGTGGTGGAAGCCCTAGGCGAAACGTTTACAGAAGAATTAGACATCACCGTTCGTCCGTCGGCACCCCTCCAATTCACGAATCACTCCGGCATGATCAAAGGAAAGGAGCTTATTAAATTAACTGAACTCGACGATTACCTCGAGCAAAGCAGCTCGGTGAAGATTCTGGTAAGTAAATCACCTGCTGTCGAGTTTTCCGATAAACTCATCCGTTTGGTTGGCTACCCGCATGGTTGCTTAGAACAAACCACGTCCAAAGCCTTTCCTCAAATCTACTTGAGCGATTTCATCAAAAAGAACCCGAAATACTTTAATAGCTCTTTTAACGGCAATGAGCCGGAGCATTACGTGCGCGAAGCCATTCTTAAAATCAGCTCCATGCAGCTCTACAATGGCGGGTTTGGCTATTGGCCCGGAGCTAGCGATTATACCGGCTTTGCCAGTGTGTATGCAACCCATTTCCTCTATGAATGTAAAAAAGCCGGCTACGAAGTGAATGGAGAGGTGCTGCAAAAGGCCTTGGGATTCTTAAAGGAATACCTCCGAAACAACCAAGTGGAAGAGGTTTATGTTTACCGCAATGGTCAGTATTACAAAGAAGAACGCATCAACCGCGGTGGAATCTATGCACTGTATGTGATGGCGCTAGCCGGAACCCCAGACCGCTCATCGATGAATCACTATAAATCGGTTAAAGACAAGTTGGGGATGGACAGCCGCATCATGCTGGCCGCTTGCTATGCTATGATAGGCGATGCCAAAAGCTATCAGAGCTTACTTCCAACAACGCTAGATTACCAAGAGAAACGCCAGCTTGACGGGAGTTATGGCTCAAGCATACGTAACCTCGGCATCAGTTTGAATGCTTTGCTGCAAGCAGATCCGAAGAGCGACAAAGTAACGGAGCTTATGCGGTTATTGAGCTTAGAATTAAAGAGCCAAGACTACTACTCGACCCAAGAAATGGCCTTTGCCTTATTGGCCGTTGGGAAATACAACCGCATTGCCGCACAGAATGGATCGGCTAATGCGCTCGTAAAAATCAATGGACAAATCAAAGGACGCTACGATGGCTCCAAGGATTTGGTTTTGGAATTTGATAGTCCGAACTTCAATGAGCTTAGCATTGAATCAGGCAGCGGGGTTGTTTATTACAGCGTTGTGAGTAGTGGGCTGAGCAAATCCGGTCAATTTCAAGAAAAAGACAATAACCTGTATGCAAGGCGCTATTTCTTCGATCGCTATGGAAGAGCTGTCGACCTATCTTCTATCAAACAGAATGAGCTGATTGTTGTTAAGCTTGAAGTCTATTCGCCCTTCGGAGGATCGGTAAATAATGTGGCGATTACAGACATGCTTCCGGCCGGTTTTGAAATTGAAAACCCGCGATTAAACAGCTTGCCTCAGCTCTCATGGATTAAGGATGGCTATATGCCAACCTATGCCGATTTCAGGGATGACCGCGTGAACATTTACACGAATGTTAACCGGTATCACCAGAGCTTCTACTACATGGTAAGAGCCGTTAGTCGAGGCACATTCAATTTAGGTCCCGTAAGCGCAGATGCCATGTACGACGGTGAATTCCATTCGTACCATGGCAGTGGAAAAGTAACAATTCGTTGAGCAAAGAAAAACGCAAAAGAAGAATGAAGCGATGGGGTGCATGGGCTGTGGGAATAGCCATTCTCGGTTATTCCTGCCGGTGGGTTAACCCAATGATGATTAAGCTGGAGAGCGATCGGCCTTCTGTATCAACCGGTGTAAGCTGGAAAGGCGATTTGGAACACGGTAAAAGGCTGCCCAATTCTGGGAACAATTTTCAATGTGTATCCTATCTATTAACGGCCTTAGGACGGAACGGCGTTCACCAAGAACTGCGCAGTTTAACTACCGATGTGTATGACTCGCTCTACAAGCTGAATCCTAAATGGCGATTTCTCTATGGGGAAACCGGCTGGGTTCGAGGCGGGAAATTCTGGCCGCATTATACCCATCAAAACGGCCTGGTTATAGACTTCATGGTTCCTGTTCTCAATTGCCAAGACAGCAGCGTTGCCCTACTCCCTAACCATGTTTTTAAGCGATTTGGCTATGAATGTGAATTTGATAGCTTGGCTCGGTACAAAGACTATTGTATTGATTTTGAAGCGATGGCTACCCACCTCTATTTGCTGCAAGAAATGGGAAAAAGCAGAGGACTCACGCTAAGTCGGATTATTTTTGAACCCGACTACCTGCCTCAATTGTATGCCACCCTGCACGGCAAAAGCCTGAAGTCGATTCGTTTTGTATACAATAAAGCCTGGGTGAGGCATGACGACCACTACCATACGGAGTTTAGTCTTGTGAATCCTTGATTTCTTCTACGCATTTGTTTTCCAACAAACTCAGCGCATCCAAAATCCCGGCTGCACGCGACTTGACTAGTTCCGAGCAGAAATCTTTCTGAGCATAGAATTCCGCTTGGGCCAAAATAAACCACGCCTCAGACAAATTCGGGTTGAGGGCTAGCGCCGTTCGGCAATCTTGCAGTGCACTTTGGTAAAGGAGATTATCCAATTTACCCGGCTTGATGCGATCTGCCTTGAAGTAATACAAACCACTTTCCGGAGCAGCTTGGTGGCTAATTTTCGCTTTTCTGTTTTTCGCTATGATGGCCTTTATCAGACTAATCCTCGCTCGAACAACATAGGCTTCGGCCAATTGCGGATTTTTGATAATGAGTTTTTCCAACAAGTCAATCGCTTCATCGTACTGCTCATTTCCGGCTAAGATATGCGCCTCTTGCACCTCCAATAATTCTGTATTCTGGCCCTCGATGCGTTCGCCTAAGAATATCGCTTTTTGAATTTGTGTTCTGGATTCATCCAGCTTGTTCTGGGCTAGGAGAGCTTTAGATAGACCTTCGTAGGTGCGTAAGTAATGTAAACGCATATACGAGGCCGGGTCGCCTTCATTGAGCTTGAGAACATAACTTTCGCGGATATCGAGCGGAATCTCATCCGTATTTTGCAAGGTGGTTCTATAGGCCTCCTCGGCTTTGCCAAATTCATGGGCCTGCAAATACACGTTGCCTTTGATGGTATTTAAAATAGGGTGACTTGGCCACTTCTCTAGGCCCAATTGAAGTAAGCGCATAGCGATGTCTAATTCACCCACCTCTTGGTAGAGCAGGGCTCTTTGGTAATAGAAGGAGGCCGATGCGGTATCGCAATGATTGAAAACCATGCCTTCAACCTCCTCGTAGATGCCGCCTTTGGTTTGACCCGCTTGCCGCAGCACAAGGTAGGCGTTCACAAATTCTACACAAGAAAGGTCTAGCTCTCCCTTGTTGTAGTAAATATTTGCCTTGTTGTAATAGGCCATTGCATTTTTCGGATTGTAGTTGGCGGCCATGCTGTAAGCCGACAGCGCTTTGTCTAATTGTTGCTGTTCATCATATACCGCCCCTAAGCCCAGCCAATAATCGGCTGCTGTGCTATCAAAGCTCAAGGCCATTTGAATATCGCGTTCCGCTGCTTGCAGGTCTTTGAGCATGTATTGTGTATAGCCTCTCTGAAAATAAAAATCTGGCAACTCACGCTCTAAATTGATCGCCTGGTTGAAATCGCTTAAGGCCTTTTTGAATTGGTTTTCTCTGAAATAAAAGCTCCCACGGGTATAGAAATAGTCGGCCACGGTAGCATTTAGCGAAATCGCTTTGTCGTAATCGGATTCAGCTAAAAGCGCACTTCCAATGGTTTCATACACCTGTCCGCGGATAAAATAGCTAAACGACGCGGTATCGTCTAAAGCAATGGCTTTATCCGCCAACTCTAGAGCGCCATCGCCGTTTTTGCGTTGCAATTGAAAAATGGCTAAACCAATATAACACCTTGCGCATCCAGAGTTTAACTCGATGCCCTTCTTTAGCTCAGTATCGCCCTGACTAAACCCGGATTGATTGAGTTTGCTCCAGCCAAGGTTGAGGTGATAAACGTAATTGGAGGGATTCTTTTTGATCAATACTTGGTACAGTCCAATCGCTTGATCAAACTGCCCCATGCGCATATAGGTTTCAGCTTGTGCCGCCATTTGCGGCTCAGACTGGGCCTTCGCTAAACTACCAAAACATAGAAAAAGGAATAGAAAACTCAAGTGCTTCATGCGGATTCGAAAATAGTGCTTTGCCCACTTAGTAGGCAATCCATACGCCAGAAATCGCTGTTTAGAACAGCCTTACCTCACTAAAGATGCAAAATGAAGGGGATTGTGTCCGCAGGGATTCGAAAAACATTTCCTATTGTCTGTCAGAACAGCTAATTTGCGCCAAAATTTGAACAAATGAGTGTACTGGTTAATAAAGATTCCAAGATAATCGTTCAAGGTTTTACCGGCAGTGAAGGTACCTTTCACGCTTCTCAGATGATTGAATACGGAACCCAAGTAGTGGGTGGTGTAACTCCGGGTAAAGGTGGCAGCAGTCATTTAGACCGTCCGGTTTTCAATACTGTACAAGAAGCCGTAAAATCTACCGGCGCTGATGTTTCCATCATTTTCGTTCCACCGGCTTTTGCGGGTGATGCGATCATGGAAGCGGCAGACGCAGGCATTAAAGTGATTGTTTGTATTACCGAGGGCATCCCGGTAAAAGATATGGTGAAGGTGAAAGCCTACATCAAAAAGAGAGCATGTACCTTAATCGGTCCAAACTGCCCGGGTGTTATCACGCCGGAAGAAGCGAAAGTGGGCATTATGCCTGGTTTCGTATTCAAAAAAGGCCGTGTAGGTATCGTTTCTAAATCAGGAACTTTGACTTACGAAGCGGCTGATCAGATTGTAAAGGCAGGCTTAGGCGTATCTACTGCAATCGGTATTGGTGGTGACCCGATCATCGGCACGCCAACCAAAGAAGCGGTTGAGATGTTGATGAACGATCCTGAGACTGACGCCATCGTGATGATTGGTGAAATCGGAGGGAACTACGAAGCATTGGCTGCGCGTTGGATCAAAGAAAACGGAACTAAACCAGTGGTCGGATTCATCGCCGGACAAACAGCTCCTGCAGGCCGCAGAATGGGTCACGCAGGTGCGATTGTAGGTGGCAAAGACGATACGGCTGCGGCCAAAATGAAAATCATGGCTGAATGTGGTATTCACGTAGTGGAATCACCGGCTGAAATCGGAGCTGCTATGGCAACTTTGCTTTCTGCTAAGGCTTAATCAAGATATACATTAAAATGTGCGACACCTCGGGCAACCGGGGTGTTTTTTTTTTTGCCTTCTTGTTGAGGGGGCAGAGGGCAGAGTGCTGAGGGCGGAGAGCAAGGGGCTGAGAGCGGAGAGCTAAGGGCTGAGGGCGGGGAGCAGAGAATTTTCGGCCAGAGAAAGTGATATTTACAGCGTGCTAATGTCCCGACAATGGTCTCGAGATACCCACCTAGAGAAATTTAATTTCAGGGAAATTTGAACAGTATAACCATACACTAATTAGCAGTAATAGATTACAAAATATTACCTTTATGCTAGGCACTTATTGACATTCAAACATTGAAAAGGATAGCCGCAGATTGAAGTTATGGATATTGAATACATGAAAATATTATTAGACTATCCGGTCTTGTATCCCGAGAAAGACTATCCTAATAGCGTTGTTCGTATGCGGAATAGGGGTATGTCAGAAGCTGAAATAATAGCTTTTAAGAGTTATATAAATAACATTCGTTATAATGGAGTAGCCGGTGCTCCTTTCAATTTCCAAAAGGCTTTAGAAGAATTTTTATTCCTTGCAGGAAAGCACTGTTTTGGATTAACAAATGAACATGGAGTTTGTGCTGAGTTATTAGATTACTATTTCGATTTATTAAATCATTATTCTATTTCTGTTAGTGAACCTTTTGTAATACTAGAATCCTATAGCGTTAACACTTACATAGTTCAATTAACAGATCCAAGTCCAGATCCAATAGTTTACAATCTATTTTGGGAAAGTGTTTATGATCAAACAAGTCAAACATGGTCCGAGTATGTTTCTGAGCCTATAAGCACAGATATGACGCTCAGTCAATTCATCAAAGACCGGATACTTTATATGGTTGAGTATAGAGATAAAAGCATTTAGAAATCGCGGTTCGCTGCACAGCTTCTAGAGTGCCAATGTCCCGACTATGGTCCATAGTCTATTGTCTATGGACCAATTTCTACCGCAGCAAGGTAACCGTTCCCTTATAAGTAAAAGGCGGCCTACCGTTCAATTTGATATCGGCAACGATATAGTAAACGCCTGCCGACAAGGGTTTACCTGTGTCTTTATCCGTTCCATCCCAGCAGAACGGAATCTCATCTGATTCATATACAGTAATCGAGTGGCGGTCGAAAATGGCTACTTTTACTTCATCACATTCAAATAAGCCTGTAAACGTAAAGCAGTCGTTAATGCCGTTTTTATCGGGTGTAAATACATTGGGTATACCGATGGAATCACGCAGAATTGTGGCTACTGAGAGCATTTTGTCGAGGGTATCGGCACAGATTGTTTGGTGATTAATTATCAATCGAACAACATAATTTCCAGGTTCAAATATGACAGTAGGTTCTCTATTGAACGAACTATCTCCGTTTCCAAAATCCCAGAAATAACTGAACACACTTTCCGATCGATTTTTGAAATTCACTTCATAAGAACAAGGATTCTGAACAAAGTCGAAACCAGCTAATCCATCGCGATAGATCCGGATAGTCTTAAAGGATGTATCGCTTATATTGCATGTATTGGAATCAATGGCAATTAAGCGAATGGTATAAACCCCTGAATCCTGGAATTGATGTGTAGGATTAAAGCTCGTGTCTTCCGGCGAGCCATCACCGAAATTCCAAATGAAATACTCCCCATTTCTACTGAGGTTATTCATAAATATGCTATCGTTTGAACAACCAACTAAGCTGGGTTTAGGAGAAAAAATGGATTCAACAGCCGACTTAAGCTGGAAATCAATTTTAAAAGAGGTATTGCTGCAACGTGGACTGGTGTTGACAGGGAAAGCAGCATTAGGAGTAGTAGCTATATCAGAGATTGGTGTGGAATTCGTCGGACAGGAACCGCAAATTGAGTGATAAACTATTCCTTCTTTATTGAAACGCGATGTGCCACCATCAACATGATCTGCAGATTGGGCTCCACCAAAATAGGTGGAATAGACTAATGAATTTAGATTTTTATCAAGGACAATTAAATAAAAGTCTTGCCCATCGGTTACACTTTTTATTGCATCAGGTGAAACTGGCAAGCCATCCGTAGAGCTTGAGTGGTAAGGCGGGAAATTAGACGCCCAACCTGCCATGTATACTTTTTCACACTTATCTACTACAAAAGCGGTAGGTGATAAATTAGGTTCATTATCTACTGTCCCGAATGTTGTTTGGTATTCAATGGTTTGTAAAGAAGGCTCAAAAATACTAACAAACATTCCACCTTTATTTTGACCGTAGGAGCCAAATGAGCGCTGCAAGGTGCCTTGGGTTTGTCCGTAGATGTAAAACCTATTCTTTTTGTCTAAATCGCAGAAATAGATTTGATCGTAGGCTGGTGTACCAAAATAACTAAGGTAATTGAGGTTTTTATTACTCAGGTTTATTCGGGCCAATATACCATCCGATCTTCCTCCATGGAAATTAGCTCTGTAGGCATCGGAGGTGCTTGGTAAATCTGTACTGGCTGATCCTCCGGCAACATAAATATCGCCTTGGGTATTAAATTTCACCGAGTACAAGGCATCATCCTTACTTCCTCCAAGAAAGCTGGACCAAACTAAGTTGGAAAAATTGGAATCGAATTCAAACACGACTCCATCAATCATGCCTGCCTTTGAGGTTTGGAATGCATTTGGAGTAACCGGGAAATCAGTACTTGAGGTAGCCGTGGCCACAAATACACTTCCCGTTATTGGATTGATATTTATGTCTCCTCTATAATTATCGGCATAATTGAACACCAAGCGATCAACAATTCTCCCATTTACAGGAGTTCCCTCATCAATAAACCCATCGTATGCAGAGCCACCAATGTAAGTAGAGCCAATAACGGATTTACCATCATCCGCGAACTTGGTTATGAAAATGTCGACGAGTCCATTGAACGAGTTATCATAGGCTGTCGAACTTGTTGGGAAATTATCCGAAAGAGTTGTCCCGAAAACGATAAGCTCTTCGTTATCCGTCACAACCATACTGTGTGGATAGTCATTTTTATCGCCTCCTAAATAGGTTGCCCAAAGTAGTGTTGATCCACTTGAATCATATTTGCTTATTGCTACATCGCACGGGAAATGTGAGTTGATGGGCGCGCCCGGATTTGCACCACCCCCCTGGTAGACGGTTTGAAAAGCGCCCGGTGTAGCCGGGTACCTCCCACCGGAGAAGAGTGTTTCGTCCGTAACATTACCTCCCGAATAAAAATTACCAGCCTCGTCGAATGTTGCCGTGAACCCAAAGTTGTCTGCTGTAGATCCAGAATAGGTACAAAAGATCAGAACCGGATCAATCACCAAGGGCAAATCCTTTCGGTAGGCTCCCAGTTTATAGCGAACCAGATCTCCTTCTATAACAAACGCGGCATCTACAGCCTGTTGCTCACCATTTATTACCTGATAGGCATACGGCTTTGCTTCCCTGAATTCGTGAAACGACGTTTTGATAACCAACTCTCCATCGTTTACCACCATGGCTTCTTGTCCGCGAAACCGCAATTGAATGGCATCCGGATCGGCACCGGGCTTAAGTCGGTATTGGTATTTCAGGCTGTTTCCGTTGCCAATGAACTCCAAGTCTATTCCCGGATAGAGCTCTTCGTAGCTTACCATGCCATACGACTTCACACCGGTGGCCCAGCGCGATGGGTCCTTGCCTAAAAAATAATTGCTGTAATGGCCGTACTCCAGCGATCCCTTCACTTGAGCCTTGCGGTTGGCCCCTTCAAAATCTACGGCTATAACATGCGATTCAACGGTGACAGGAAAAGGCAAATCAGGTTTAGGTGGGTGATGCAGGTAATCGGCAATGGCCTCTTCATTCACAAAGAGATAACGTAATCCATCCGCTTGCAGAAACAAGCTCCCTCCTTGAAAACTCGACTTAAATAAGGCTCTGTTGTCCCATTGCCCTTTGTTTTCATCAAATACCAAGCTGTAACGCTGCGCAGATAGCAGGTTACTCCAAAGCATCAGACCAATACACAGGGTAAGGGTAAACAGTTTCCGCATTCCTATCAAATTTAGGATTTAATCGCAATATCCTACGTTTACATGACTCCCTTGCGCCCAATTTAGTTGTATGCACTTTGAATTAATAGATGAATGCACGCCATGACGTTCGACTTTTATTAAAACCTTGTGAAGAAGCGAGACCAAATCTCACGTTCGTAGGGGCGAGACGGAATCTCAGGTTCGTAGGGGCGAGACGGAATCCAAGGTTCGTAGGGGCGAGACGGAATCCAAGGTTCGTAGGGGCGAGACGGAACCTCAGGTTCGTAGGGGCGAGACGGAATTTCAGGTTCGTAGGGGCAAGACGGAATCGCACGTTCGTAGGGGCGAGACGGAATCTCAGGTTCGTAGGGGCGAGACATGTCTCGCCCCTACGAAATACGAAATAAGGAAATCACGAAGAGCATCGATCTCAATCAAGATTAAGCTTGCGACGTGACGAACTAAACGGTTAACTGGAAGCGTAGCGAAGGCTTGCTTCGACGAAGAGTGGTGAACAATCAGCGCGCATTTCTCCATCCTTAATCACTATCTTCGCGCAAATTTTGAATATGCATCACGAACTTTCAGAACAGGAAATACAGCGTAGAGAGAAACTGGAGAAGCTGCGGGCACTAGGCATAGACCCTTATCCGGCAGAAGCATTTGACGTTAATGTTAATGCTGCTGAGATCAAGGAGAACTATGAAAACAACAAGCTGGATTATAAGAATATCAGCATTGCCGGCAGGGTGATGAGTTTTCGAATTATGGGCAAGGCTTCCTTTGCCGAACTGAAGGACCATACCGGTAAGATTCAGATTTACGTAAACCGTGATGAAATCTGTCCGGGTGAAGATAAAACCCTGTACAACGATGTTTGGAAGAAATTGCTGGATCGTGGCGATTTCATTGGCATCAAAGGATACGTTTTCACTACCCAAGTAGGTGAGATTTCCATCCACGTTACAGAATTAAAAGTACTAGCGAAAAGCTTGAAGCCACTTCCGGCAGTAAAAACCGACGAAGAAGGCAATGTGCACGATGCCTTTTCCGATCCCGAGCAACGCTACCGCCAGCGCTACGTTGACCTGATTGTGAATGACCACGTGAAAGAAACCTTCGTGAAAAGAACACAAATTGTGAATGCGATGCGCGAGTTCTTTAACCAACACGGATACCTTGAAGTAGACACCCCGGTATTGCAAGCTATCCCGGGCGGCGCAGCGGCTCGTCCGTTTACCACCCACCACAATGCCCTCGACATTCCTTTGTACCTCCGTATCGCTAATGAGCTTTACCTGAAGAGATTGATCGTTGGCGGATTTGACGGGGTGTATGAGTTCTCCAGAAACTTCCGTAATGAAGGCATGGACCGCACGCATAACCCGGAGTTTACGGTGATGGAAATCTATGTAGCTTACAAAGACTACAACTGGATGATGGACTTCACCGAGGCCATGTTGGAGCATGTGGTAACGAAAACCAACCACGGTAAAACAGAGGTGACACTAGGGGACAATGTAATCGACTTCAAAAGACCATTCCCGCGCATCACCATGTACGAGGCGATCAAACAATATACCGGTGTGGACATTAGCGGAATGGACGAAGAGCAATTGCGAGGTGTATGCAAAGACCTCGGTATTCATGCCGATAAAAGCATGGGCAAAGGCAAGCTGATCGATGAGATTTTTGGCGAAAAATGCGAGAAGAACTTCATCCAACCTACCTTCATTACAGACTACCCAATCGAGATGTCGCCTTTGTGCAAAAAGCACCGCAACAACCCGGAACTGACTGAACGTTTTGAGTTGATGATCAACGGAAAAGAAGTAGCGAATGCTTACTCTGAGTTGAATGATCCAATCGACCAAAGAGAGCGTTTTGAAGAACAGATGCGTTTGATGGACCGCGGTGATGACGAAGCCATGTTTATCGACCAAGACTTCCTTCGCGCATTGGAATACGGCATGCCTCCTACCTCAGGCATGGGTATCGGCGTTGACCGTTTGGTGATGATGTTGACCAATAACCCTTCTATTCAGGAGGTGCTGCTCTTCCCTCAAATGAGACCGGAAGCCTAAGCAGCTTATAAAATTCACTACCGAAAGGCCGGCGCAATCCGGCCTTTTTTTATTGGACTCGCATCGCTAGTTTGCACGCGCCATGAATCAAGCGTATCGACTTATTCTTCAGAAAGCCTTGGTGGTTTTGCTTGTGTTTGACTACCTCCTATTTGAACACTTCACCCAAAAACTCCGAATTCCCAATTGGGTAGCCATCATCGCTGGTCTAGAAAGCCAAAAATGGAGTCACTTGATTCAAGCCATTTTGATGCTTTCACTCTCTGTATTGGCTATGTTTTCCCTATACCGATTTCGGCATCCAATACGGAAAAGCATTCGACTCGTCAGCCTCTCTTTAATGGGTGCACATTTGATCTATATCTTGGCGGTCAGTCGCTTTCAACGCGATTACTGGCATGCTTTACTCTTCGGCTTTGCCGCCTTATTGCTTTGGCTATTAAGCAAAGGCAATGCTAGCGATAAACTGCGCTAAGCTATTCCCTCACCTCTATTTCCACCCGGCGGTCGTAGTTATCGCCTTTTCCCAATGGCTCATTTCCACCCCTTCCCTCAAAACTCAAACGATTTGCCGGAATTCCGGAAAGAATAAGTAAATCATAAACACGTTGTGCTCTTGAAAAGGAAAGGTTTTCAATGCCGGTTTCCATATCCAACCCATCTTTACCCGCCGGTGTGCAGCATACATGTCCGATGATGTGAATCTTCAAGTTTGGATTCTGTTTTAAGGCGCTCACCAAACTATCCACCGTTGGCTTTGAACCCGGCCTGAGGTCGTTGTGTCCCGGAAAAAACAAAAGATTTCGTAAGGTCACTTTTTCTCCTGCTTTTAAAATCAAAGGTGCCGACGCTACAACCGGCATTTCTAGAATAAGGCAGAGCTCACTCTTTCTATTTTTCGCTCGCTCCGCCAAGGTATCTGCCGATTGCAAAGGAATCTCACCAATCCCCCGTATTCTACATTGGATGCCTAATCGCTGACGCAAAGAATCACGCAAGACAGAGGCTCTTTTGGCCGCTAAACGTTTGTTGTAAGCCTCATCGCCTACATCGTCGCAAGTAGAAACAATATTTCCCTGCACAAGCTTAGCACCGGGATGCGCATCAAGTACGGAGTCCAATACCGCGAAATTGCCGGGAATGAAATCATCGCTAGGATAATAAAAGGACAAACATGTTTTGATAGTCTGTCCCCAAGACACCGTGGTGAACCCTAGTGCCGCAAGGAGTACGACGAACTTAAAATTACGTACGAAAAGAAAAAGAGTCATAGGCAACTAAATCCAATCTAATGTCGTCTATTCAACGAACCAAACCAACAATTCGCATCCATGCCGTTGAGAATTAGTTTTGTATTCCTCTTTGCATGCTGCATACTGCGGCTCAGTGCTCAAAATTGCAGTTCTCCGCCGAGTGCCCTACAAAATGGCGACTTCCCGGCTACTGGCACAGGTAATATTGGTTCTACACCGGATGTAACCATTCCTTTTTGGTGGGCATCTCACGGTACGCCGACCGTGCGAAACGACAATGCACCGGGCGGCAGCGGACGCGGAATCTGGATGTGGTCGTATTCAGGCGGCGGCGAAGGCATCTACAGTTGTTATAAATTTATTCAAGGTAAGACCTACCGCGTTCGATTGTGGTTTAAAAACACGAATGCCATCAACTTAGGTAAACTTCGTATTCTAGCTTCAGGTCCTTTTTCAGGAGCGGGGATTCCCAATCCCGCCTCGTATCAAATTATTGATGAGAGTCACCAGTTTGCCGCGTCTTGGACGCAGATTGATGTAGCATTTACGGCACAAAACGACTTTAACCGATTGGTCATCTACCCATACATGGCAACCGGTCCGGTGGGAGGAAAGCAATATGAACTGGTTGTCGACAAAGTCGAAATTATCACCAGCGGAAGCAACTTCGGCAACCTTAACCTCAGCAGCTCTGCCAACATTGTTTGCGAAGGAGAAAAAGTTCATCTGGGGGTAGACATGACCTTGTGGGATCCAAACTACATCGTATCGTGGTATGAAAACACCGGAAGCGGGCCGCAGCTTAAGGAATCCGGAACAAGCAAAAAACTCAGCTTCACGGCGCGAACCACCACAACATGGACCATCCGCGTTATTGATCCCTCTGACCCCAGTGGCAATACCTTCATAGAAAAAGACATTAGCATAACGGTATTGCCGGCTATTGAACTTGAACATAGCGGCGATACGACCATTTGCCACGGCGATACGGCTGTTTTAGTTGCCGATGGCCAAAGTTGCAAGCATGCCCAAGACCATTTGCGGTTTACATGGACCAACGCCCAAAACGGCGCTATTCTGCAGTATGGTAAAATACTGAAAGTTAGTCCGCAAAGTAGAACCGTTTACCAAATTCACTTGCAAGATACCCTTACCGGGTTTTCAAGAACTGGCTTGATCACTGTTTACGTCGATTCCCGATTTGAAATCAAGGAACGCCGAGATACCTTGGTTTGCCGCGGATCAACTGTTCGATTGTTTGCTGATGTGGAGCAATGCAAAGACAATCCAGTGTATTACAATTGGCGCAATACCGCAGGAGGATCGGAACTGTATGGGCAAGCCGTTGATGTGCGTGTTGATGAACCCGCAACCTATTTGGTTACCGCCATCAATTCGCATGGGCTGATGGATACGGCCTTGGTGGAAATTGGCATACTCGCCGGACCCACTACTGAACTCAAAGGAGCAGACAGTCTTTGTTTAGGCGATACGCTCAAACTACGTTTGGTAGCGCAAGGCGGAACAGGACAATACCGTGTAACGTGGTTCTTGCCTAACGGCCTGTTGGCAGACTCCGGCTTCCAGGTAGCACTTCCTAACGGTATCAATGGATTCTATAAAGTGAAAACCGAAGATGGCTGTGCCATGCCCATATTGGATAGCGTAGAGATTGCCTTCTTCCCCATCCCGGGTGCCATTCTTGAAACCACATTTGAAGCAGGTTGCGCACCAATTCAATTCAAGGCATGGGATAAATCGTACCGACATGAGCCCGATAAGAATGAATGGCTCATCAACAACTTACACCTAGCAGACTCCGGCGATTTGGATTTTACCTTCCGTTTGCCGGGACAATACGTGCTTAGCCTCGTGGTAAACAGCGGGAAAAATTGCCGCGATACCTTTAAATTCCCGGATACCTTAAACGTATACCCTAGCCCGGTAGCACAATTCGATTTGTCTGCTTCAATAGAGGAACTTTTGATACCGGTTCAGGTTTTTAACCAAGCGCATGGAGCAGACTCCTTGGTTTGGGACTTCGCTCGCGGGAACTGGCGGTACTTTATGGGGAGCGATACAAGCGTTCTTATGAAGGATACCGGAAAGTATAAACTCACTCAAATTGCCTACAATTCCCATGGCTGCGTTGATAGCACTTTTAGAATTTTGCATGTCATCCCGCCTTTTCAATACTTTGTTCCCAATGCCTTCAGTCCGAACCTGGATGAATACAATGCCGTCTTTAAACCGCATATCGAAGGCGTGAAAACCTATACCATGACCATCTACAACCGCTGGGGCGGCCTAGTCTATACAGGAGTTGACGGAGCCTGGGACGGCACCTACAAGGGAAAAGCCATGGCAGATGATGTCTACATGTACGTAATTCAATTCACCGCCTTCAAGGGCCAAAGACAGACCATTAAAGGGAATGTCACCTTGATTAGGTAGGACTGTAGGATTGTTAGACTGTTAGACAGACCTGTTTACTGTTGATTGTTGACTGTATTTGAGCGAAGAAGGAAGTTTGACCAGTTGATAAGAATTAAGCAAAGCCCTAAACAACAGAAAATCATCCCGCTAATTAAAAATCCGTTTGAAGGCAATAATGCAGGAATTAGAGATTTCAGTGCCCTGTAAATGATACCAAATCCAGGGAATTTAAATCTTACTGCCAGAAAACAAATCGCGCCAATTCCCAACACTATCCACTTAATAAAAGGCTGACTTCGATGACGAAAGTAGATCAGAATAAGCGATAGAATCAATCCAAACAATGGAAATAAATTGAGCCATAGTAGTACGTCAAAAACGCGAACAGCATGCTTCTCATTAAGTACATCATTGTCCGAAATTGAGTTCACTAAATCCACCTCACTTAAAAAAGCAAAACAATGAAAGGAATAAGCTAGGCATACACTGCCAATCAGCAACAAACTAGAACTTGCTATCTTCCTCCAATTCAATGTCAATTGATTCATCATCAAATAACCAATTTAAGCTTTTTTACTGGATGCTAATTATGAGTTTGGACTGAAGTGTTCAAAACCAAATTTAGAATCACGAAGCTTGACCGCAATTTTATCTGTTTCGATATGAACATCACCTATCCCCACATTCCGCCTGCACCACCTTATTCCGCCATTGTATCCAATGCTCTTGTAAACCTTCCGGTGTAGTCTTTAGGGAACTGATATAAAGCGAATCGCCGGGTAGTAGGGCGCTTTGTAACTGGGCTTTTCTAGCAGACAAGGCCGGTGTATGGTTCCAACCGCCAACGTGATCAAAGGAGGTATAGGCTTGGCATTTCTCTTTCACCAATTTGAATGGAATGCTGAGCGAATAGGTTACGTTTCCGCTACCCATGCCTTTGGTCGACATGTCAATGCGGTCAAAGTCCACCTGCGCATACTGTCCCGACGTATACATCGCTTTCAGTTTATCGCCCACATAGCGACTCATGGTATTGGAAAATTGGTGCGCTACATCAGAGCCCCCAATAAACTCCGGACCGCTATACGAACCATAACACAAGGAGTCTGTGCACACCACGGTATCGGCATATTGACTTGTATCCCCCGCGCCAAGTTCCGGTGAACTACACGACAAGCTAAGCACGAAGCCTAGTACTGAAATGACGAAGACTTTCCACATAACATCTAAGCTAACACTGTCCGAAATTTAAGCCTTTTTGGTAGTTGCTCATTCCTCAACTAAATCCTCGTCCGAAAGGGTGACGCAGCGAAGCCAAGTCTCTACTTTCGGACCTCAATTATCATACTTCCGTATCAACTTCAAAAACACATCGAAGTCTTTGGGGTAATCCGCGGAGATATCAAGTTGGAGATGTTCGGTTTGCAAAAAGAGCGAACGCGCATGTAAAGCGAAACGTTGAATCATGGGTGATTCTTCACCTTGGCGGTTGGTATTGAACTTACGCTTTAGCTGACTCAAATACGGCTGCTTTCCTCCGTACAGCGTATCGCCCGCGATAGAACAATTCTGAGAAGCCAAGTGAACCCGAATCTGGTGCATTCTTCCGGTAATAGGCATGCACTCCATCAAAGTAAAGTGGCGGAATATTTCGAGCGATTGAAACAAGGTAACGGCTTCTTTGCCATTGCGGTCTATGCGCACCTTACCCGATTTACTCACGAAAATGTTCAAATCCACACTGTGCTCTTGAAAGGAAATGGAACCGTCTACAATGGCGTGGTAAATCTTCTCTACCTGCCTGTTCTCAAAGGCCATGGAAATTTCACGGTAAGCCTCTGGATGCTTGGCCATAAGCAAAACCCCGGAGGTTTCCTTATCGATGCGGTGGCAAAGCTGGATATCAGGGAAATAATGTTTCGCTAAGCGAATTACACTCGGCTCAGATAAGTCGCGCTCATCTAAGCTGGAGATAAATGGGGGTTTGTTGATGACCAGTGTATGTTCATCTTCATGAATAATCCAGTCTTCAAAACGTCCTTTCATCGTTGGTTAAACTGTTGGAGTCTTAAGCGGGTGAGTACTTGTTTGGTTTGCAAAGCGAAGTCACCTTTCATCATCCAATCGTAATAGGATGGGTCTTGGCTAAATACCTGCTGCACGGTTTTGCCTTTGTGTTTACCAAAGTTAAAACAGGCCTCTCCTTTTTCGTTTTTAATGATACGTCCGGCCAGGTCCACCAAATTGGATTGTCCGCTGAATTGGTGCAAAAACTCCAAGTTCGATTCCAGCTGCTCGTATCTGCCCAATTGGGCTTTCAAGATTTCATAGGTCGCCTCGGTATCTGCTTTGGCGGAGTGAGCGTCTACCAACTCTTTGTTGCAATAGTACCGTAAGGCTGCGGCCAGGTTGCGTGGCTCCATCACATGGTAGATACGTTGCACATCAATGAATTTCCGGTTCTCAATATCGAACTCAATCTGGTGGCGCAGAAACTCTTCCACCAACATAGGAAAGTCAAAGCGATTGGAATTGAATCCGGCAAAGTCGCAGTTGTCTAAAAAACGAGCTAAATCCGGAGCGATGTCTTTAAAGCTCGGTTGGTCTTTTACATCCTCATCGGTGATGCCGTGAATCTTGCTGGCCCCTTCAGGAATCGGAATACCTGGGTTGAGCAGTTCTCTGCGGTGAATCTCTTCCCCATCTGGCATCAATTTGATAAGGTAAATCTCTACAATCCGGTCGTGCGTAGTATTGATACCGGTTGTTTCTAAGTCGAAAAAGACCAAAGGTCTGCGAATATCTATAAACATGTTATTATGCCCGAAAGGTAACTAACTCTCAGAAGGTGACAAAATAATTAAGGCGTAGAGGCTTAAGTTATTCCTCATGGCAAGGAGTGGTCGGCAAATTCGAGCGTATCCAAATTATGAATTTGGAGGGTTGAGTTATGAATGGGACAAAAGGATTTTTGATTTCTGAACGTTGATTTTTGATTTAAAAAATCGAAATCGGAGCAGAAGAATAGGACTCAAAACGCTCTAAGATCTCTACTTCATACTCTGAGAACTGCAGATAAACAGCCTTCTCATAGAGGGGCGCAAGATTTTGCGCCCCTCTATGAGCATACCAACGCCCCGGCTATGGTCCATGGTCAAAGCTTAGATTACGTAAGAAATCCAAGCGGTGTTCAAAACCCAAATCGAAAGTATAAAATCAAGTGACTAGTTAAGTGCTTGGCTCAATCGCCTAACAGATCAGGCCTGCGCTCTTCGGTGCGTTTCAGGGCTTGTTCGTGACGCCACTCTTCGATGTTCTTGGCATGTCCGCTTAAGAGAATATCCGGCACCTTCCAGCCTCTATATTCCGCCGGACGTGTATACTCAGGCGGGGCTAATAAATCATCTTGGAAGGAATCGCTTAAAGCCGATTCTTCATCGGAGATTACCCCCGGTATTAAACGAATAATCGCATCGCTCACTACAGCTGCGGCCAGCTCTCCTCCGGTAAGGACATAATCACCTATGCTGATTTCTTTGGTGATAAAATGCTCTCTGATTCGCTCATCAATGCCTTTGTAATGTCCGCAGAGGATAATCAGATTTTCTTTAAGCGATAAGGCGTTGGCGGTTTTCTGGTTGAAACGTTCGCCGTCCGGACACATGTAGATTAATTCATCGTAATGCCGCTCCGACTGAAGCTGTTCAATGCATTTCACAACGGGCTCAATCATCATGACCATGCCTGCTCCGCCACCAAAAGGGTAGTCGTCTACCTGACGGTATTTTCCTTCGGCATAGTCGCGCAAATTGTGAACATGAATCTCGGCTTTCCCTTTCTGCTGCGCTCTGCCCAAGATGGAGGTATTGAGCGGACTCTCCAATACTTCGGGTACTACGGTCAGGATATCGATTCTCATGCTTCGTCTAGGTAAAGGTCGAGTAATCCATCCGGTAAATCCATTTTCAGGATTTTCCGCTTCTCGTCTACATCTACTACCAGCTCATCCTGATAAGGAATCAGAATCTCATGTCCTTGGTACTCGATGCAAATCAGCTCCTGCAAACCGGATTCTCTAATTTCTTTGATTGGCCCAAGTTCACCTCGGTTCACATCCACTACAGAATAACTATCCAAATCACCGTACCAGGCCGGCAAGCCTTCAATGGCTGTTTTGGGTGCGAATACCTTCAGGCCGGTCAGGACTTTCGCTGCTTCCAAGTCTGAAATGTCTTCAAAATGCAAGATGGGTGGATTGGCCGCTTCATTGCATTCTTGCATAAAAAAAGGAACCGGCTTTCCGTCGATTAACAGAAAAACCGGTTCTTCTAATTGTAAGTCAGTCTCTAATTGTGGAAGTAAATCCAGCTTAAGTTTTCCTTCATGTCCATGAGGTTTGCCGATCCGGCCAATGTGCCGACAATCTTCAAACCGCACCATGAATTACTCAGCTGATTTTTCTTTTTCTTCCTCTGCTGGCGCTTCTTCAGCAGCCGGAGCCTCTTCTGTAGCTACTTCTGCTACCGGAGCTTCAACCACGTCTTCTGCTACTTCCTCAGCTACCTCTTCTGCAGCTTCTTCCGCTACTTCTTCGGCAATTGGGCTGTTTTTAGCAGCGATGCGTGCAGCACGTTCAGCGTTTGCTTTCGATTCATCTGCAAGACGAGCTTTCGCTTTCGCTTGTTCAGCCTCACCTAAGCCACTGATTTTAGCGTTGATACGGTTCGCTTTTTCGTCTAACCAAGCAGCAAATTTTGTATCTGCCTGCTCTTGCGTTAAAGCACCTTTTTTCACGCCACGATTCAGGTGGTGTTTGTACAACACACCTTTGTAAGAAAGAATAGCACGAGCGGTGTCAGTTGGCTGAGCACCATTTTCGAGCCATTTAACTGCGCTATCAACGTTCAAGTCGATAATTGCAGGATTGACATTTGGGTTGTAATTACCCAAACGGGCGATAAACTTACCATCTCTAGGAGCTCTCGAATCCGCCACAACAATGTGATAGTAAGCACGTTTTTTGCGTCCGAAACGCTGTAATCTGATTTTTACTGCCATAAAATTTTAAATAAACTGCTACGGCTCCACCGTTAACAGGGCTGCAAATGTAAAGCGATTATCTGAAAAATAAAAGTCCGTAAAAGCTTCAAAAACAAGAACCAAGCCCGGGTGTTTCAGGCGGGTTCCATTTCCTTGACTTGGCTGCGCTTTTGACGGCAAGCATCACTGCAATACTTTACCTCATCCCACACCTTGGCCCATTTCTTCCGCCAGCTAAAAGGCCGACGGCAAACAGCGCAGGTTTTCTGAGGTAAATCGGATTTAGACCGGTGTTTCACAGCAACATAACAAAGCGGAATAGCTCAGGGTTCATTGGCCTTTTCCCACAATGTATCCATAAAGAAATGCCGGCTATCGAAATATTGCTCTCTGCTATGAAAGCCGCAGTCGTGCCCTAAGGCTTCAAACTCTTCAATAGCGTATTTTTTGGATATTTCAGTATGGATATTCTCTTGCTCAGCGAGGTGAAAACTTTTGTTCAGCTTCTCGATATAGACTTCTTGGTCAACTTTAGAGATCAAATAACTCCTCACCTCTCCCGATTCCGGATCATAGGAGGCGTAATGCCTGAAGCGCTTCGTTTTGAAGTTGGCTCCCAATTCCCGGTTGATGCGGTTGAGCAAATTCAAGTTAAACTTTGCCGTGATGCCTTTGCTATCAGAATAGGCCGGTAAGATGATACTGGGCGATTTCTTCAAGTCGACACCCAACAAAACCTGATCGCCTAGTTTGAGATTTCGATTTAAGCGTTTTAGAAAAACATGGGCGTCGTAAGCGTTAAAATTACCGATGTTCGACCCAAGAAATAGAATAAGTCGGGGTTTATCGGATTCTTGTAAGAGCTTCTCCAGTTCCTGGAAATATTCGCCAACACGTGGATGCACCGCCTGCTTGGGCAGTTCCTTTTTCATTCGCTTGAGCAGAAGCTTTACGGCTCCTTCACTGATATCAATTGGGATATAATCTACTTCCTTTTTAAGCGAAGCAAAAGCTTGCAATAACTGCCTGGTTTTAAGTCCGTCGCCAGCGCCAAGTTCAACTATTTCGAGCCCCGGCTTCCAGCTCAATTGAGCGATGTCTTTGGCATGCTGGGTAAAGATTTCCTGCTCACAGGAGGTGAGGTAGTACTCTTCCATTCCCATGATCTCCACAAAAATCCGACTCCCCTTATCATCGTAGAAATACTTGCTGGGTAGTCGCTTTTGTGTTGAGCTTAAGCCATGCAGAACGTCTTCTGAAAAAGTTTGTTCCATTAGTGCCCTATAACCCCCATTTCAAATTTGCAGACTTCCTTGAGGGATATCTCGCTATTAATCATGGATGTCTGGGTTTTAATTAATCCGGTTTTTAGATCGTATACCCAACCGTGCAGGTAAGGGAAATTGCCTTTTTTCCAGGCATTTTGAATGATATTGGTCTTGCCCAAATTGTACACTTGTTCAATCACATTCAGCTCCACCAATCGATCTTCTCGTTCTTCACCTTTGATCTGACTCAATTGCTTCCAGTAGTAGTTTTGAGTGTCTTTGATGGTACGCAGCCAGTTGTCTATCAAGCCGTGTTCTTGGTCTTGCATAGCCGTTCTAACTCCCCCGCAACCGTAATGTCCGCAGATGATTACATGCCTCACCCGCAGCACATCTACCGCATACTGCAAAACCGAAAGCATATTCATGTCGGTTTGCACTACCAAGTTGGCAATGTTACGGTGAACAAAGATATCGCCCGGGTCTGTTTTGGTAATTTCATTGGGCGGAACCCGGCTGTCTGAGCAACCTATCCAGAGAAAACTGGGCGCTTGATTGGCAGAGCGACTGAGAAAATAGTTCTCATCTTTTGCTGTCATCTCCTCTACCCAGTCTCGGTTATTATCGAGTAATCGTTTAATGGCTTCAACCATGACTCAAAACTAGAGAATTAGCCAGAAGATGCAAGGTTAAATTCATGCGGATCATAGACCATGGACTATAGCCAGGGCGTTGGCGTACTGCTAGACTTACTCCGAACAGCTTAACCACTGAGTTCGGAGAGTTTTGCACAGAGAATCGCAGAGAGATTTGGTTTCGGCTCTGCAAATCAGGAAGAATTTCCGCGCTGCTGATTAACCCCGAATAGCGAGGGTGGCATTCATAATTCAACCCTCATAATTTATAATTTCATCCACCCGCAGCCGAATTAGGATTTTACCCCAAGCCCAAATCAGAAATCAACGATCATAAATCAAAAATCCCCAGTGGTTATTCATAATTCAACCTTCATAACTCATAATTTCATCCACCCGCAGCCGAATTAGGATTTTATCCTAAGCCCAAATCAGAAATCAACGATCAGAAATCAAAAATCCCCAGTGGTTATTCATTATTCAACCTTCATAACTCATAATTTCATCCACCCGCGGCCGAATTAGGATTTTACCCCAAGCCCAAATCAGAAATCAACGATCAGAAATCAAAAATCCCCCTGTTCCCTTTCGATTCTCGAAAACCGCCGACCCAAAACCCGAAATGCATTCCACAATATTCCTTTTCTTTGCAGCGCATGTCGATACCTAAGCTGAGCATCATTACAGTAACTTACAATGCTGCGAAATTTATAGAGCCAACCATAAAATCTATTGCGGCACAGAGTTTTCGCGATTTTGAATACATCGTGGTAGATGGCTTATCGAAAGACGATACGGTAGCTATTCTGAAAAAGCACCCCGAAACCGTGCACCATTGGGTAAGTGAGCAGGATGCCGGATTGTACGATGCCATGAACAAAGCCATCGCCATGGCAAAAGGTGAATATGTCATGTTTTTAAATGCCGGCGATTTGCTCTACGATGAAGAAGTACTCAGCGACGTGTTCAGCCGGGCGCACGATGAAGACGTTATTTACGGCGATACGGCGGTGATTGATACAAACTATGAGCTGGTGGGTATGCGTCACATGAGGCCTCCACAGAACTTAGATTGGAAGAGCTTTCAAAAAGGAATGGTGGTTTGTCATCAGGCCATCATCGCCCGCAGAGCCATTGTGCCTTTGTACGATACCCAATACCGGGTTGCGGCCGATATTGATTGGGCCATCCGCCTAACCAAAGCTTCCCAGAGCAGCTATTTCTACACCGAGCCGCTGGTGCAATTTATGCAAGACGGCATCTCTACTCAATACCGTACCCAAGGACTCAAAGAACGATACCGGGTGATGGTAAATCACTACGGCCGTATCCCAACTTTTTTGAATAACCTTTGGTTGGGACTCAAGTATTTCCTTACCCTTCGCTTTATCAGCAACGTTAGAAAATGAGTCGCATTAAGCTTTGGGATAGGCATTTTACGCCTTTCATACCGGCCGATGACATCGCTAAACGGGTAACTGACATGGCCCAGAAAATTAGCCTAGACTACGCCGGAAAACGACCCATTTTTGTTGCCGTGCTCAATGGTAGCTTGCATTTCGCCTCTGATTTAACCCGACAATTCGACGATAAATGTGAGATCAGTTTTGTGAAGTATACCTCGTATCAAGGCATGCAAAGCACCGGGAAGCTGCAGCAGATCCTCGGATTGCAAGAAAGTGTTTTCGGAAGGCATGTGATTTTGATAGAAGATATTGTAGACAGCGGACTAACCCTGACTGGCATTTTTGAGTCGCTGGCAGGCTTGGATCCTTTGAGCATCCGAACCGCTACCCTCTTGTTTAAGCCTAAAGCCCTTCGCTACAGCGTAAAACCCGACTACGTTGGATTTGAAATAGGGAATGAATTTGTGGTTGGCTATGGCATGGACTACAACGGTCTAGGCAGAAACCTACCCGGTCTCTACCATGCCCTCCCGCTTTAGGCGCTAAAAATTGGTGTAGGATGCTGAACTTACTATATTCGCAGCTTACTACTTAACGCTCATACAACATCATGTTAAATATAGTTTTGTTTGGCCCTCCGGGTGCAGGTAAAGGAACACAAAGTGCGAAACTCGTTGAACGGTATAGCCTGGCTCACTTGTCTACCGGCGATGTATTCCGCTACAATATCAAAAACAATACGGAGCTCGGACAGCTCGCCAAAAGCTATATGGATGCCGGAAATTTGGTGCCGGATTCCGTGACCATTTCCATGTTGGAAGCTGAAGTAAACAAAAACCCCGACGCCAAAGGATTTATTTTTGATGGCTTTCCGCGCACTACAGCACAAGCCGAAGCTTTAGACCACTTTTTGGCTAGCAAGAACACAGGTATAAGCCTTATGTTGGCGCTTGAAGTACCGGAAGAAGAATTAGTGAAAAGGCTGCTCCTTCGTGGTGCTGAGAGTGATAGAGCCGACGACCAAGATGAAAGCATTGTGCGCAACCGTATTAAAGTCTACAATGAGCAAACAGCCGTAGTAGCCGACTTCTACAGCAAACAAGGCAAATTCAAAGCAATTCAAGGTGTTGGTGAAATTGAGGAGATTTTTGCTAAACTTTGTGCTGAAATAGAAGCTGTTCAAGCTTAAACTTTCATGAAAAAGAACCTGCTCCTTTGCCTGTTTGTCTTGGCGGCCAGCTTAGCCTATGCCCAAGACTCAGCCTTAAACGGCCGTTATTTCAGTATCACCGGCATGATGGGCATACCTCCAAATTCAGGTTCTTTCAACAAAGGAATTTACTTTGAAATGGACAAGGTGACGAATGGTAAGTCGCTAGGTGTAGGGTTTGGGGTGTACGATTTCTTCTCTGCTTATGAAAGACCCGGAAATGCGGATGATTCGGTGGTGCAGCAAACCGTTTTTCCGCTCTATTTTTCGCTCAAGTACTTTATTCCTAAAACCATTGTCTTCTTCCAAGCCGACGCGGGCATTCACCTCGGTGCGCGGGGCGAAGATCCTTTGCAATCGCCTTATCTGAATTTTGGATTTGGCAGCTATCCGAAATTTGAACCAAAGCGCATTCCCTTCAGCATCAGACTGAATTACCAATACCATCAATTGCAGGTTCCCGCACAAGAAATTAAGGCCAGATCACTGATTCACCTCGGATTTGGCTTTTATTTGCGGTAGAAATGGCTGAATCGAATTTTGTTGACTATGTAAAAATCTGCTGTCGTACCGGAAAAGGCGGAGCAGGCTCTTCCCACTTACACCGGGATAAAACTACCGCGAAAGGCGGACCCGATGGCGGTGATGGCGGACGAGGCGGTCACATCATTTTGAGAGGAAATGGCCAATTGTGGACTTTGCTTCACTTAAAATACCGTAAGCATGTTATTGCTGAAAACGGTGCAGTGGGTGGTAGCAACCACAAAACAGGCGCGCAGGGTAAAGATGAAATTCTAGAAGTTCCATTGGGCACGGTAGCCCGCCATGCTGAAACCAACGAACTACTTTTTGAAATAACCGAAGACGGCCAAGAGCATGTGCTGCTATCAGGCGGTCGAGGCGGACAAGGAAACGCGCACTATAAATCGCCCACCAACCAAACACCTCGTTTTTCGCAGCCGGGTGAAGAAGGCAAAGAAGAATGGATGATTTTGGAGTTGAAGGTATTGGCCGACGTAGGTTTGGTAGGTTTCCCAAATGCCGGTAAGTCGACTTTGCTCTCGGTGGTTACCGCAGCCAAACCTGAAATTGCCGATTACCCTTTTACCACCATGGTACCGAACTTAGGTATTGTTCCTTACCGCGATTACAAATCGTTTGTGATGGCCGATATTCCCGGTATCATTGAAGGCGCTAGCGAAGGCAAAGGCTTAGGCTTCCGTTTTTTACGGCATATTGAGCGAAATGCTCTTTTGCTGTTTATGGTGCCGGCCGACTCCAAAGACATTGTTAAAGAATACCATATCCTGCTAAGCGAACTGGAAGCTTTCAATGCGGAAATGCTCCAGAAGCGGCGAATCCTCGCTATCTCCAAAAGCGATATGCTCGATGAGGAATTGATGAATGAAATCAAAGCCGATCTCCCTACCGACTTACAAGTGATCTTTATCTCTGCCGTTACCGGCTACCACATCACAGAACTGAAAGACATGCTGTGGAATGAGCTGAATGCCACGGATTGGGATGCTTAGATGAGATTTTCTTGAATTGTCTATCGGGACGCGAAGCATCGCGTCCCCACTCGCATCGCATCCTCATAGAATTCATTTTAACACTATAGATAAAATAAAATACGCTATTTGTAAAATGTATTAACGAATCTATTAGCTCTTCCATTTTGGTAAGTGCTTGTTTATCAACTTTGTTGCGGAATAAACAAAAACACTGAACAAACAATTACCAAACTATGACTACAACCGGAACACAAACCTCCCTTTTCGAACGCATTGGCGGCATGACTGCTGTAAATGCGGCCGTAGACATCTTCTATCCCAAAGTATTAGCTGATCCGAGCTTAGCCCATTTCTTTACCAATGTTGACATGAAGACGCAAGCTGCAAAGCAAAAAGCCTTCTTAGCCTATGCTTTTGGTGCACCCATGAAATACAGCGGTCAAAACATGCGCGATGCCCATTCACGCATGAAATTGGAAGAAAGCCATTTCAACTCGGTTGCCGGACATTTGGTCGACACCTTGCATGAATTGGAAGTACCGCAGAACCTGATTGACGAGGTAGTCAGCATTGCACTCAGCGTGAAAGACGACGTTTTGAACAAGTAAACAATCAAGTACCTAATCTGATTAAAAGGTCACCTCTCCCCGGGTGGCCTTTTTTTCTTTAGCGAAATTCAGCTGCATGGAACGCTTCTCACTGGAGCGCCGTATATTCGAGGAGCCATGCGTTTGCTTCTACTGGTTTCTATCGCCTTTTTCACCCAAATACTTTCGGCCCAGGTATACCAAAGTCGGAATTTCTTGAGCGAAGAATACCATACGCTCTCCTATCGCTTACACGATTCAGCCTTGCTGATAGGCACCCAGTACGGTGTTCTGTGCATGACCAAAACCGATACCTTTCAACTGCCCGGACAAAAGGCCGTAATGCAAATGAAGGGTAAGGAGGTCTATACACTCGATACCAAACCGAACCAAAGCATCTTGAGGCGCTACAATGCTGAATTCAAATTCCTAGATTCTTTGGTGATAGCAGGCAATGCCGTCGACTTATGCTATGGAAAAAGGAATGAACTCTTCGTATTGCAAAGCACCAATACAGCTGATCAAGATGATTTAGCGGAGGTCTTTCGCGTAAAAAAAGGCAAACTGAAAAAGCGCTTCTTCAGCGGTATGCCCGAAGGAAACGTTACCACCATCGCTTACGAACCCAAACGCAACTACCTGCTAATTGGGGGTGCATCCAATGGCGCCATACTCAGCCGAAACGGTCGACCACGCCATGGTTTTGCTTCGCCCCATTGGTGTTATACCCAAAGCTTTAGCCACGGACTCTTTGCCATTTACCACCGGTATAGCGATGCGTCGGTTATTGAGGTTTTTAAAACACCCGGCAAAACAGCTTTCGCTTTAAATCATGAACTGGATACCACCTACCGGATTGGCAACTCGCCGGAACTGTCTCATTTAGCCGTTTTCTCCAGCTTTGATTTTAGTCCACAAACCGACTATATGCTGGCGCTAGACCACAGTCATGCCCTCACCGTTTTTGAGCCTAGCGGACAAGCCCTTGAGCAAATCTGCCGAAATGAGGCCTGTGTTTTTGCTTTTTTTCTGCACGATGAAGTGATTGCTTGGTACCACAAAGACAAAAAGAAACTTATCCTAGTCCAACCTAAAAAATTTGAATGATGGTCAACCGATTTCTCATTTGGCTCCGAGGACTTTTTAACCTCGAAGCCTACAAAACCCGGGAAGATGAAGTAATCGAATCAATTCGAAACAATGTTGAATTTCGGGGTACCAACCTTTGGATTCTCATCTTTGCCATCGTGATAGCCTCTGTGGGCTTGAATGTGAATTCTACCGCAGTGGTGATTGGAGCGATGCTGATATCGCCCTTGATGGGCCCTATTATCGGGATCGGATTGGGCGTGGGTATTTACGATTTTCACCTGATCAAAAAATCGGCTCGAAACCTGGCTGTGGCCGTGGTTATTTCGGTACTCACGGCAGCCATATATTTCCTTATCACACCCTTAAAAGATGCCCATTCTGAATTATTGGCCAGAACAACCCCTACCATTTGGGATGTCTTTATCGCCTTTGCCGGGGGTATGGCCGCTATTATTGCGATCAGCTCCAAAGAAAAAGGCAATGTAATTCCGGGAGCAGCCATCGCTACAGCCCTCATCCCCCCTTTGTGCACAGCAGGGTATGGGGTAGCTACGGGTAACTTAAATTACTTTGTTGGCGCCTTTTATCTCTTCCTGATCAATACCGTTTTTATCTGCTTGGCTACGATTCTGATCGTACGCTACCTGCGTTTTCCGGTATTCAGCTTTGTGAATGAACAAACAGCCCGAAAAGTGAAGCGAAGCATTACCTGGGTTGCCATCATAACCATCATTCCCAGTATTGTGTTGGCCACACGCTTGGTATTGAAAAATATCTACGAGAACAAAGTAAACAGCTTCGTTGAGAATGAATTGCACCTCCCCAATACCATAGTGGTTGATCAGGAAACCGATTACCTCAATAAAAAAATTACCTTGTTCTTAATTGGAGACCGACTCGACTCGAGCCATTTAGAACGTTTGGTTTACAAACTGGCCAAGTACGGTTTAGAAGACACCGAATTGGCTGTAAAGCAGGGTCAAGAGCAAAACGAACAGGCCGGCTTCGATGCTGAGCTGATGGAAGATTTGATACGGCGAAACCGCCAAGAACTGGATGAAAAAAGTGCGCAACTGCGTCGGCTGCAGGCTGAAAACGAAAACTTCCACAAAACACAGCTGCCTACCCAAGAGGTGCTAGCAGAAATGCAAGCACAAAGCTATCCGGTACAGGCTATTTCTCTTTCTAGAAACAAACTCATCGGTATTGAGGGCGACACGGTATGCATAGCCTATCTCAAGCTTAGTGAGTCGCTAACGAAAGAAGAACAAAACAAGCTAGAACGTTGGCTGAAGGTGAGAACTAAATCGAGTGAAATTAGGGTGCTGTATGAACTCCAAGCTCAGGATTAAAACATTCGTGTAGCATAGTGCAAAACTTATTTCCCCTTTTTTCGCATGGCATATATCCTCATTTACAGTTTAGAAACTCATCACTTATTAGGCTGCCTACATGAAAACTCGCCCCATTTAGCGGTGTTTTCTTGAATCTAAGCTTAAATTTCATACCTTAATCCCCTACTGCTGCCCGATTGATTTATGGAATTAACCATTGAAAACTTTCTTTTAATTGGATCCCTGCTACTCTTCATCAGCATAGTGGTGGGAAAAACCTCCTATAAGTTCGGTGTACCTACGCTCTTGTTGTTTTTATCGATTGGCATATTGGCCGGATCGGAAGGCATTATCGGCATTGAGTTTAATAACCCCAAAACGGCCCAATTTATCGGTATTGTAAGTTTGAATTTCATCCTGTTTTCTGGCGGATTAGATACCAATTGGAAAACCGTAAAACCCGTTCTAGCAGAGGGCATAGTATTGTCAACACTCGGCGTATTGCTTACGGCCCTTAGTTTAGGAACCTTTGTTTGGGCTATAAGCGATTTAACGATATACGAGAGTCTTCTGCTGGGTTCTATCGTCTCCTCTACCGATGCTGCGGCCGTGTTTTCCATTCTCAGATCGAAAAACCTGGCGCTTAAAACCAATTTGCGGGCTACCCTTGAATTGGAAAGCGGCAGTAATGATCCCATGGCCTATGTGCTTACCGTGGCTTTCCTCAGCTTGGTAATGCATCCGGAGCAAAGCGTACTGTCTATTATTCCGCTCTTCTTCCAGCAAATGATACTTGGAGGAGTGGCCGGATTCACGTTTGGGAAATTAAGTAAGTATGTGATTAATTCCATCCGTCTTGACTTCGTGGGGCTTTATCCTGTTTTGGTTATTGCCTTGATGTTCATCACTTTTTCTGCTACAGACGCGGTTGGAGGCAATGGCTTTCTGGCTATCTACATTTGCGCTGTATACCTCGGAAACCAGGAGCTCATGCACAAGAAGACCATCTTAAAAATGTACGATGGTTTAGCTTGGCTCATGCAGATAGTCTTGTTCCTCACACTGGGCTTACTCGTATTTCCTTCTGATATCCTTCCCTATTTTGGACTTGGCATCTTAATCTCTCTGTTTTTGATTTTGGTGGCCAGGCCAATCAGCGTATTCCTTAGCTTGTCGTTTTTTAAAATGCGCATGAGGCGCCGATTCTATATTTCTTGGGTAGGATTGCGCGGCGCTGTGCCCATCGTATTTGCCACTTACCCTTTGTTGGCCGGTATGGAAAAAGCATCGATGCTCTTTAATATTGTTTTTTTTATCTCCGTAAGTTCGGTCTTGCTTCAAGGTACTACCTTGTCTGTGGTGGCCAAATGGTTTAGGGTAGCCTTACCGCAAAAAGTGAAACGCCTTACTGAACTGGATAAACTGGTTCTTGATTTACCGAAGTCTTCTTTGCATGAAATAGAATTAATGCCCGATTTCTATAGCATTGGCAAACGTATTATCGATCTCAATTTCCCCAAAACTGCCTTTATTGTTATGATAAACCGAGACGGTAAATACCTGCGTCCGGGAGGATCTACCAAACTGGAGCCGTATGATAAACTCATGGTGTTAACCGATAAACCGGAAGACATCGATACGGTGCAGGATAATCTCGTGGGCCGGGGTGCTGTTATTGCTAAAAAAACCAGCCCCAACTGAGGCTTCTCTGCAACTCTTTTTCGTTTACCTAATTAGAATAAAGGCACGCTTAGGGCATAAAAAAAGGGGATTACCCCCTCTTTTAGCAGACTTTTCGGCTGACTTGATGTCTATTACCCGTTGGAATGCATCACTAAAAGTTTTGTTTGGAATGTTGCGTCGGAGGAGCTCCGGATATTTAAAAAGTAGATACCTGCAACGGCTTCGCTTAAATCTAAGGTAAAGCCATTTTGTATGGCGGTATTGCTGATGCTTTGCTTGCGTACCAGCTGTCCTTTCATGTCGCGAACTTCCACTTGAATATCACCCGTGAAAGGGTTCTGGCTGTTCAAGGTAAAAAGGCCGGTACTCGGATTTGGGAAAACCTGGAGATCCAAGGTATTTTCAGCACTCCAGGCACTCAAGCTTCCTTCTGAAATGGTCAGTGCTTCTGTGAAAATTTGATCTCCCGTAGATTGACCATTTCCATTTGCAGCATTACCCGCCAAGTAAATGGTAACATCGCCAGTACCGGCAGCAGGAGCTGTCCAATCAACGCTCCAGGTAGCGCTATCTGTTCCGCTGGTGCTTTGTAAGCGATGGGTTGCATAATTACCTTGTCCCACCAACTGTGTCTTGGCATCCGGATTTACCAAAGTTCCCAAGTTTGTGCCGGCTGCATTTTGAACAGCCATTTGGAAACCGAATTTAGTGATACCGGCCTTCACAACTTTTGCCGTAATAGTATAGGTTTCGCCCGGTACATAACCCCCGGCCGGAATCGTAGTGCTGATCCAACCGCTTGAAGGCGTTGTTGTTCCTCCATGGCAAGATGTACAAGACATGGCATCTCCCGGAGAACCGGTAGTACCCGCTGGAGCTCCGCTGCTGTTCATAACGCCGTGTACTGATTCAACTGAATCAAAAGCCGACATTGTAAAGGTGATTAAACCCAAGGTGGCAAGTGTTAGTAATGTTTTCTTCATGTTTGCTTTTGTATTGTTTACGTTTTTGTGTTTTTATACCATGTTAAAGCGCCAGACGGACATTGATCCACCTGAGCCGCAATCGTTTCCGAGTCGGAACCGGCAAGGTTGATCCAAGGACGGGCTTTGGGATCAAATACGCTGCTTAGTCCTGTAAAACATTTTTTGCTGTGTTGGCAGCGTTCTGCTTCCCAAACAACGGTAATTTCACCGTTGCTGTATTCTTTTACTTTATCGCTCATAGCTTTCAATTGATGGTTTCTATTTGTACCTCGCCTTGAAGTGTTTTGGCTACCGGACAACGATCAGAAATTTGCATGAGCCGTTCTTTTTGCTCAACACTCAAGTCGCCATTCAGTTTTAACTTCTTGGTTATCCGAGAAAAAAGTCCGCTTGCTTTGTTTTCCCGTTCTACCAAATCCACTTCTACCTCCACACTTTCCAAAGGCCATTCCTTTCGATCAGCATACATTCTCACCGTAATCAAAATACAAGATGCCAAAGCACTCAGAAGCAACTCGCTCGGTGTTGGCCCACGGTCTGCACCGCCTTTCGATTCCGGCTCATCGCCAAGCAAGTGGTGTTGGCCAATTTGAATTTGGGTGCTGTACTTTTCTTGGCCAATGCTGGCGCTTACGGTACGTGTGATGTCTGACATGCGCTGATGGTTTACTGCTTGATTTAAAGTATCGTATCACTCCCCTATCCGGTATCTAACCGAACAGTGTAAGCTTGCTGGTGGATATTCAGTAAAGCTAGGCAAAGCCGATTGAAAATCCATGGGGAATGCATTTCATCAAAAAATCCACGCTTCCCAGTAGGGTTTTGTAACTTTACAGCATGATTCGAAGTCTCCTGCTTTGTGCTTTTTTAATCGCAGTCATACCTGCTCAGGCTCAGCTAAGCAAACAGTTTCCAAATATGGTAGTCAATCTTGAAAGTGGCGAACAACCGTATATCGAAGTAAACTATACCGGCGATGGGAAAGACTTGGAAGCTGCCCTGCAACGTGAATTTACCGATGCTCAAAAAGAGCGGATTCAATGGAAAAACGTGAACGGGAGTCTGCAGTTACATGGCATTCAAAATCCGCCATTGGTACCGGGAAAACAAGGCTATTCGCTTCAAGCAGAACAGGTAAAAGGACAACATATCTGGCGTTTTGTGGTGGTGCAAGACAGCATCAATTGCCTCAAGCGCTTTTCCTTTTTAGGGCGCCGCTTTGCTGAAATCATTCAAGAAGCGGTAGACCGCAGCTTAGACGTGAGATACGAAGAAGTGGTGGATGTATATGAAACGCCCTACCTGAGCGCCGGATTGCCGGGTGAAGAATCGCTCAGCTCCCGCTTGTATTTCTTTACCACACAAAACCACGATAGCGTTTTTACCCGAATCACCGATGCCCTAAAAACCATGGCCGACAGCGGCTATAGCCTAAGGCTTGGGACTGATTCTTTGGTTTACATGGACAATCTGGTGGTTCCTGCTTTGGGACTCCATAAACCGTTCAGCTTGGTGGTGAAGTTGGAGTACTTGGGACAAACTTCGTTTATGTTCAGCTTGTGGACCGCTTACTTCGACCCAAAGGATAAGGAGCGAGAGGATACATTCAACTACACCGTTCGCTATGCAGACCTCAACAAAAGGCTGCGCTGGTTAGTGAAAGCGGTCTTGTGACTCCGGTAAATCTGCTGCTTTTTTCGTTCTGAAATTGCGGAAGGTATAGGTAAAGTTCAACATAAAATAGGACTGTAAAACCTGCGTTTCCGTATCTTCTACATAGGTTTCTGTAATGCTTCTAGCGATGCTGTTGTTTTGCCTCAAGATATCAAAAGCGTAAAGCTTCAATTCCCCTGCATCCTTCCTTAAAAATTTATAAGCGATACCGGCATTCCAGATCGCGAAATTCTGATTGAAGCCATCGCTAAGACCTGTGAATTTGCTCACCGACACATCGCTCGATAAAAACAATTTATTCCACGGATTCCATACCAAATTACCGAGCCATGCTTGGTAGAGGTAGTTGTTATTAAGTTGGGGTTGCAGGCTATTGCTGGAGCGGTTGATATCGGCTGTATAACTCAGGTTGAAATCGAGTTTTTCGCTCACATTGCTGCTCAGCACGCCGCTCAGGGTATAGGCATGTGTATTGGATTGATTCAAAACCTCATTCACCAAACCCGGTGTTTGGGTATACCGGTAGCTCGCATTCACGTTGAAATTCGACTTAATCCACTTGAGCGGTGTGCCCCAGGTGATATTGCTTGAAAGCGCATACGACTCCGGCAAGTTCACCGGACGAAACAACTGGGTTCCCCGGTTCAAAAACACCCCTGCAATGGTGGTGTCTCGGAAGGCTTGGTAGCTGCTGTTGCCTATCACATCCCGTACATAATTGAAGCTTAAAAAACTAAATAGGGTTTGCCCTGACTTGGTGAAGGTTTTGTTGTAACGCAGCACCAGCATCGAGTTGAGCGATTGATTTAAGCTGCTGTTTCCGGTAGAAAGCAATACCGGGTTGCTGTTATCGATCACCTCCAGCAATTGGCTGCTGCTGGGTAAAGTGGTAGAACTGCGGAAGAATACCCGAATCTGATCGTTTCCGCTTAAACGCATTCGCCAGAAAGCCATAGGAAGCACATTGTTAAATCGGCGACTGAAATTGGCTGCCGCGGGCAATTCCTGCTCAATTTTGAGGTTTGTGCTTTGGTAGTTCAGCCTTAGCATAAACATGGATTTTCGTCCGCCAAAACGAAAGGCCAAACCACCCGACTGCGTTTGGGTAGTTCGGGTGAGAACCCCACTCAAGCTCGTATCCAATTCAGTGTATTCGCCGGGCGCCGTTGCGTTGTTGGTTTGTTTATCGCTCAACTGACGGCCCCATTCCGGGTTGTACTCCACACTCAGGCTTCCCATTTTTCCGATGGGTTCTGAATAGGAGAAGCGCGTCTCGTAGCTGTTGCTTAGTCCGGGATTCAAGGTTTGCTGGTTCAGAGCCCAAGCTGAATCAAGTACCTGGTTTTCGTCATAGGCTTCGTTGTTTGCGAGCAGGTATTGCGTTCTATCGCTTTCAGATTGACTTTGACGAAACGTGAAGGCTGCGGTTCTGCCGCGTTTGTTGAAGGAATACCGATAGCCTAAGTCTTGGTTCCACTGGTAGCCCGTTCGCTCATTGCTTTGGTTCATGGCGCTCGAACTCAAGAGCAGGTTATTCAGTGCATTGCTCGAGGTGCTATTGAAGTTGGCCAAATTGGCTTGGGTGCTGAGCCTAGGACGGTAATACAGATACTGGTGGCTGTCTAAGTTAAAGTCTAGCCTGGCGTTCCAACGGTGGTTTAAGTTATAGGCAGGACTATTTTGCATTTCGCGGTAGACTTGGCTGCCCTCCTCGTTGATAAAATAGTTTCGTTCTAGCGATGCAGCGTTGGCGTTGTCGTTGGCATTGACAAAGTAACTGGAAGTAAACTTGAGTCGTTTTTTAAACCAAGCATCTTGGAAATTTAAACCCAAAGAATGAGCTGTGTTGATGCCATTCTGTTGCCCCACCATAAAATCGCCCGGATTAGCACCGCTGCCACCGCCTCTGCCTCCCCTTCCGCCACCATAACCTCTCTGGTTGTTGCTTACAGAAAGCGCGCCGAGTAAGTCATCGGTATTGAAGTTTTGTTGGTTAATGGTATTGCTCATCCCAATCACTGAAAAGCGCCGATTCCCATCAAACACGTTGAAACTGAGTCCGCTTGTATAGCGCTTATCCGTGCCATAGCCTGCATAGGCCTTGCCAAACTGGCCATTGCTTTTCCCTGTTTTGGTGATGATGTTGATGGTTTTTTGGGTATTGCCATCGTCAACTCCGGTAACCTGCGATTGTTCGCTCTGTTGGTCGTATACCTGAATCTTATCTACGATTTCTGCCGGCAGGTTTTTCAAGACTAGGGTGGCATCATCGCCAAAAAATTCCTGTCCATCCACCAATACCTTTTTCACTTGTTCCCCTTGCGCTGAAACACCATTCTTGTCTACGGTTATTCCCGGCATCTTTTTCACCAGGTCTGCTACGTCAGCATCCGGATTGGTCTTAAACGCATCGGCCGTGTATTCGGTGGTATCGCCTTTCTGTATGGCGCCAAGCCGCTGTTCTCTTACCTGCACAGTTCCCAAGAAGGTAGCATCTTCTTTGAGGTAAAGCGTGCCCAAATCTTGGTTTTCCATTACCCGTACAAAGCGTGTTTTGGTTTGGTAGCCAACGTAACTTAAACTCAAGCTATACCCACCTCGTTCTACATCGCTAAAGCTAATCTTTCCATTCACATCACTCACCGCGCCATAGGTTTTGCTGCTGTCTCTGAATGATTTCAATACGGCGTTCACCCCAAGTAAGGCTTCTTGATTGGCTGTATCTTTAACCGTAAAAGTGAGCAAAAACGACTGTGCACTGAGGCTTCCAGCCCAAACCAAAGCAGAAAGCAGCACCAGGAGACGGAGATTCCGAAAATACATGTACCTACAAAGATGTTATTCTTTAGCGAAGGTTTAACACGCTCATAAAAAAAGCCTCCCGAAGGAGGCTTATCGTTAAAATACGCTTAGAAGGTGACGGGTAATGTCAGTTCCTCGTCTCCCCGTTTCACCTTGACTTGGAGGGTAGTACCCGCTTCAAGTTTGGAAAGCACGCGCATGTAAGCAGCCATATCGCTAATGTCGTCCGCACCCATTTTCACTACAATATCGCCCGCTTTCAAACCGGCTTTGGCGGCAGGTTTATCATCGGTTACGCCATCCACCTTAACACCTTGTCCGCTGTAAGTATAATCCGGCATGATGCCCATAGACACCTTGAATCTAGAGCGGCCCATTTGCTTCTCTTTGGTTTCTGTGAACGGCTGTTTTGGTAAGCTGTCTAGGCGCATCACCAAGCTCAAAATGAGTTCCACCACGTCTTTTTGGCCTTCGTAGTTGATTTTGTCTGGTGTATCGGTCTCTTTATGGTAATCTGCGTGCTGTCCGGTAAAAAAGCCGAGTACCGGTATCTGCTTGCGGTAGAAAGAGGTGAAGTCTGATGGTCCAACCCCGCTGGAATCAAAAACAAGGCTGAGGTTCCGCTTGTTGGAGGCTTCCAGGTGTTTGCCAAAATCAGGACTCGTTCCTACGCCGTGCACCACCAACTTGCGGGTTAGTGAATCCAAACGTCCTACCATGTCTAGATTGAGCATGTAGTTAATGTTTTCCAAGTTGGCTGTGGGGTGTTCTGTCCAGTATTTTGAACCTTGCAATCCTTCTTCTTCTCCACTAAAAAAAATGAAGAGGTAATTGTGTTCTTCAATGTGGTTGTTGTTTTCCAGAATTCGCGCCAGTTCCAATAAGGCTGCTACACCGGAAGCATTATCGTCTGCTCCATGGTGAATTTTACCGGCCGGATTCGCTTCTCTGGAACCGCCCAGTTCCCCTTCTCCTAAGTGATCGTAATGTGCTCCGATAATGACTGTGTATTGAGCCGCATTGTCTACAAAGGCTACCACATTTCTGGCTTCTAAAATACCTTTCGATACCATGTCGCCATGCGGATTTGCCGGATTCATCAGCTTCAATTCAAATTCAAAATCCTGGTAAAACTTCTGGCTGCCTTTGGGTTTTAAACCCGATTTTTTCACTTGTTTTTTAATGTACGAGGCGGCTTTCTTTTCACCTTTTTCACCTGTTCCCCTTCCTTTATACTTCTCGTCAGCTAAGGTATAAACGTGTTTTTTTAGGTTTTCTACCGATACGCTTTGAGCGATGGAAACCTGTGCCAGCAGGGAAAAGGCAAATAGGATAATGTATCTCATTGGCTTAAAAATTTTCAATGCAAAGAAAGGCGGTCACCTTCCAAAAGTCTTTACTATTGTGTTAAATATTACAAACGTTGCAGCTCGAAAGATGGAGCGCCTTTTACACCGTTTTCATCGTAGAAATCAATGAAACGGAGTTTGTAATACACATCGCTATACGATTTGATAACGAATATCCTTTTGATATCCGTAACAAATGCTTCGGCGTCAAAATCATACGTCTTCCAATCCCATCCTATAAAATCGCGGCGGGTGGTAAAGTTTAAGGTTAACGCTGAATCGAGTGTCAGGTCTTCAAACTCGATGCTGCGGGTGTCTGCAACCTGCACATTATTGGGGTTCAGGATTACGCCGTTCACTTCGTAAGGAACAATAGGCTGCATGTCGTAATACACATAACGGTACCTCACAAACTTGAAGTCCCAAGCATCTTTTGGTGGCTCAAAATCGGCTAAAACACCCTTATCCAGATGCAGGTAGATAAAGTTAACGCGTTCGTCTTTCGGTACGCTAAAATAGAAGTCATCGCTTCCGTCTAAATTGGAGCTGCGCAGCACATACGCCTGATCGTTAACGGAAACCAATTTGAGCTTTTTGTATTGCTCTTCATTTGATTTTTCGCTACGGTCTAAGAGGTATACTTCACCGGTTACCAAATAATCTTCGCTAGCCCAATCGCCAATGGCTGTAGAATCTAAATTAAAGGTAGTCGGATCCCACTTCCACTTGGCTTTGCTCACGTCATAGGCTCGTTCAAAAACCGTATCACCCATTGGTGCAATCTGCACACCTTTACCGCCATTGAGCAAGGCATGGATACCTTTTGTATTGGCTTCGAAGGCTAAGTCCCAATCGCCTAGCGACTTCACGGTAGCCTTCTGTGTATTTAAATCGTAAAAAATGATCTTGCTGTAATCTGAGCCCATGCTAACCTGATCCAGCTTAGCCGGTCCGGGAGGTGGTAAGGTATACGGCTTCTCCTCCTTTTCACAACTCGCTAAAAAAGCAAGTAAACCTAGTCCCAATGTAAATTTTAGCAATTTCTTCATTTCATTCGAATCAAGTTGATTCTCAGGTTCACGAAATAGGTGCGTCCCATGCTTACCGGAAGGCTATTTCCTCCTCCGCTGTGCACGCCGCCTCCGGCTGATCCTGAAAAATCGATATTGGTTACATCAAATACGTTTTTTACTCCGGCTACCAGGCTGAGTCTTCTTCTCCAAAAGGAACGCGATAAGCTGATATCCATGGTTTGGTAGGAGGCAATACGTGTTTCCACTACTTCTGAATTGGCATTCAACGCAAAGCCCGGTGTTGAACCTGTCACTTTATAGAATAGACTGATGTCGGTACCCAAATACGGGATGGGGTAACTGGCATTGATGCGGTATTCCGGAGAATAGGTCATGTTTCTATTCAAGTTATTGGACCTGCCAATATACGCCGCTCCTCCTTGCAAACTCAGTCCCTCTCGCTTAAACTCAGCATTCAGGTTTACGCCTTGGGTCTTAAACTCCTCAATATTGGCGTATTGGTACAGGTTGGTTTGCAGGTTCACGGCTGCCAGGTTAATCATGTTGCTAATCTGGTTGTAGAATCCGGCCAATTCCAACTTGTAGCTCCATTTGCGGGCTGCCCTTTGATGTGCCAAGCTCATGTTCAGGTTATGTGATTGCTCGGCTTTTAAGTCTAAATTCCCTTGCACGTTGTGGTTCACATCCACAAAAAAGAAGCTTAGTTCCTTCAGGCTTGGCGATCTAAATCCACGCGCATAGGCTGCTCTCAGTGCCCAGCTGGAATTGAGATCGTATTTTAGGTTAAGCGATGGAACCACCGGTGCCCCATACCGTGTATTGTAAATAAAACGGATACCCGGTTTGATGTTCAAGCGATGGAATGGAATGATCTCGGCCGTAGCAAACACCGCGTAATCGCCAATTTGTTGCTGGTTGTCTTTGATGCGTTCGCCGGATGTGCTTTCCAAATTGATGTCGTAGCCGGTTTGCAAATGGAATACTTTGTTGAAGCGATGGCTCAGAATTCCGCGGAACAACCACAAAGAGAAGCTGTTGGTGTCTTGGTCTTCTGAATCGCCTGTCATTACCTCTTTCAGATTCACCAAGTCTTTCCGGTATGTAAGCTTCTTACGATTAAACCAGCTATACGATTGAATGAAATTGAAGGTCGTATTTGGGCTGAGTCTGAAATCAGAATACAGGGCATTGTTTAATCGTGTGGTATAGAAATACTGGTCTCTGCCGTAAATCGCATACGGTGTAAATACCGGTTCTCCCCTCGAGGTGATTTTTTCTTCAAAATACGAACTCTGCACCCGATGCAAGGAATTGCCAATTTTCTTTCCAAATACCAAGTCGGCAAATACTTGCTCGCGGGGTTTCCAGGTACGACTCCGTTCTTCATCGCCAATGGCAACGCCTTGGAAGAAATTTCGTCCGCCTGAAGCCTGTAAATTCCACCCCTTCTTCCGCCAGCCCATTCTGCCGTCGAAGTTGTAGGTGCCGTTGCTTTCAGTATACGAGCTCTGAGAAAACTCAAAGGTATGGGAAGCCGATTTTTTGGTAATCAGGTTAATCACACCGCCAATGGCATCCGTGCCATAAATTACAGACATCGGGCCTTCAATGATTTCAATGCGCTCAATATTGGCCAAGTTAATCTGGCCTAAGTCAATATTACCATCGGTACGGCCAATCAGGGGCACTCCGTCGATTAGAATTTTGATGTTCTGTCCGGAAAGTCCTTGAAGGCTCATGCTGGTACCCAAGATGGGGTCTACATTGAGGCGGATATTCAATTCATTGGAGAGGAGGTCTTTGAGGTTAACAGCGAATCGGATTTCAATACGTTTGCGGTCGATCACACGCACCCGGTTGAGTGAGTTGTCTACCGACTTAATCTCAAACTCACCACTCACTACTACCTCGTTCAAATCGAAGTCTAATGACTCCAAGCGAATGGCCAATGGTTTGTTTAGTGGATGGTTTACATACAGGGTATCTTGAAATACCTTAAATCCGGGAACGGCCACTTGAATGAGGTAGTTGCCGGAGTCTTTTAAATTGACGAGGCCTCGGGTATCGGTGATGAAGAAGGCATAATCAGGTTTCTTACCTTCACGAAGGCGCGAAAGGTGCACACCCAAATCTGCTTGAGGCCTGTGGTCTTTTGAATCGGTAAATAAAACAAAATACTGAGCCTCTGCCGTTGTGTAGCAAAGACTCAGTATTCCGAAAAGTATGATGCTTAACGCTCTCAACTTAGTTTTTTACAAATTTCTGTACTGACTGGAATCCGTTTCCATTGATTTGCACGAAGTAGACACCGCTGCTTAACTGGTCAACAGCTAGGGTTTGGTCAACTAATCCTGCTTCCGTTTGCATGGTTTCAGTGTATACTACTTCACCGCGTACGTTAACGATGCGTAAAACGGCATCCGACGCTGCATCGGCGCTCACTAAAACGTGCAATACGCTGTTCGCCGGGTTCGGGTAAAGGCTGGTTTGCACGATCGTGCTATTGGCTTCGCGAGCGCTCAAGCCCGGTGTAAGCTGCTCCTTGGTGAATACGGTTTTTCCGTTGCTGCTTCCACCGAAGGCCGTAAATACAATTTTCCAAATGGCCGCGCTGCGGTCTTGGATGAAGTAGGCAAGTGAATCCGATGTAAACCATACAACACCCATTCCGCCGATCTGATAGTCTTTCCAATCGTAGCCAATGGTATTGATGTTTTCGCTAAACCCGGCTCCGGCCGCGGTATCGCTCAAATTCAATTCGCCTGTTTCACGACCGCGTCCTTCGGCAACCGATACGCCAATATTGCTCAGAATACCCGTGCTTGGGAAGTATACACCATTCGGCTGCAACGCAGCGTAGCGTGTCAGAACGAAATCCCAGTCGGCAGAGCTAGGCTCTTTATCCAGTGCCGATTTGCTGGCCAAATTATAGTACATGTAGTTTTTACCGCTGTAGTCGCTTGATTTGATGGTCACCGTTTCTTCATCCGAACCATCGATGTTAGCGAATACGAAAGTATAGTTACCCAAAGTCTTGTCTTTGATGTAGAATTTTTTGAATTCCTTTACACCGGCATTCATGAAGGTAATGAGGTAGATGGAATCGCCTTTCACCACGTGTGTGGTCATATCGTAAGTTCCCCAGCTGAAATCCGGAAATCCAACACCGGAAACGTTGAATGCGCCTACTTCCCAAGACTCATCCGAATTGTGATAACGCAACCAGCTTTCCCACCCTGTTGTATCGAAACTAGCCCAATCTGCAATTTTTCCATTTGGATACAAGTGAAGGCTCACTGTACCCTCGTTGGCGCCACTTGCCGTTGCGCTGTTGATGCGAATACCATCGGTTTGAGCGCCGGTTCTGAAGGCCAAATGCCAGTTGTTGGTTGCCGAACTGGTTTTGGTGCCGGTGTTCAAGTCGTAGTAAACATCATTCAAATAAGTCGCACCCATTTCAATTGAATCTGAAACCGGGGTACCAATCTGCGCCTGTGCTACTCCAAAAGTCAGCGAGGCCAATGTTATAAAAAGTTTTCTCATCTTTTATGTTGTGTTTCTTTCGGCTGCGAAATTAACTATTCCAATTTATTTAGAAAGATTCTAAATAAATTTTTTTCGCTTAAATTTCCACGTGCAAATAAAGTATCTGCACCATCCTTAAAACATGATTTAGGTCATAGTGTTTTAGACATTAATCGATTCTATCCATTCCTTTAAAAAAGCTTTATTTGCTGCCATGAAGAGAGTACAAGCCTTGCTCATTTTAGCGTTCATTACCCCCCTCCTTGCCTTTGTTGGTGATTTAGAGGTGTTTCGATTGTATAAAGGAAAAAAAGAATTCAGTGCCGAGAAGATGATGAAGGCGCTGGAGGAGGCAGATGTGGTCTTCTTTGGAGAGCTGCACAACAACGCGGTATGCCATTTTTTGGAGCTGGAAGTTCTAAAGCACCTGCACAAAACCCATGGCGACAAGCTGATTGTGGGCTGTGAAATGTTTGAGAGCGATGATCAGCTGGCGGTGGATGAATACATGGCCGGTGTGACCAACGACGGGAAATTTGAAGACAATGCCCGCATTTGGCCGAACTACAAAACAGACTACAAAGCCATTTTGCAATTCGCTAAAAAGGAGAAGATCCCTTTTATTGCTACCAATGTGCCACGGCGCTATGCTTCTGTGGTCTTTCAAAAAGGCTTTGAAGGCCTAAACGAACTGAGCGCCGAAGCCCAAAGGTATATGGCCCCATTGCCAATTGTGTACGATACCACCGTGGCCTGCTACAACAAACTCCTTCATACCACGATGGGAGGACATAGTTCGCCAAACATGCCCAAGGCCCAGGCCTTAAAAGACGCCACCATGGCGCACTTCATCTTGAAGAACATGAAAGATGGACAACGCTTTTACCACTTCAATGGAGCCTACCACAGCGATAACCACGAAGGCATCGTGTGGTACCTGAAGCAAGCCAAACCGGACTTGAAAGTACTTGTAATCAGCACCTCAGAACAAGCCAATCTGAGCAAACCGGACAGCACGGACCAGAACAAAGCCGACTTCCTGCTTTTGGTGAACGAGAACTTTCCGAAAACGCATTAGGTCCATGGTCTATGAACTATTGACGAATTATGAATGGCCTCTAGGGATTTTTGATTTGTCCTTTGTCCTTGCCTGATTTAGGTCTTCACTTTGAAAACGGAACAGTAGATATATTCTTATATCCCTCTGTGTTCCTCAGTGCAAAACGCTGCGTTCTCAGTGGTTAAACAGTTCGGAGTAAGTTTAGCAGCACGCCAACGCCCCATGCATCTCCTCGAAACCCGCAACTCGCTAACCCGAAACTTACTTGGAAGAGTGCTCACGCCCCGGCTATGGACCATCGTCCATGGTCCATGGTCTGTTTTTTTACCAAAGCATGATTTTCAATTCCACCTAGAGGCTTTAATTTTGGCTCGTGCCTGAATTTTTAGATACACCAATCGAATACCTCAAAGGAGTGGGACCATCCAAAGCGGATGCGCTCAAGCTTGATTTGGGTATCTTTACCTTCGGCGATCTGCTTAGGCACTACCCTTTTCGCTATGTGGACCGTAGCAAGATTTACCGTATTTCAGAGATAGACCCCGACTTTGCCTATGTGCAGGTTCGCGGACAATTTACCGGCATGGGCATGGTGGGTGAAGGTCGCGCGAAACGTTTTGTAGCCGAGTTTAGCGATGGCGAAAACAGCCTCGAGGCCGTTTGGTTTCAGGGCGCTTCTTGGATTGCGAATAGAATACAGCCCAACAAAACCTATGTACTCTTTGGCAAGCCCAGCCAATTCGGTAAAAGCTTGAATATGGCCCACCCTGAGCTGATGCTGTGGGAAGATTTTAAAAAGGAACAAGTGGCCGGCCTGCAGCCTGTCTATTCCACCACCGAAAAACTCAAAAAGAAAAACCTGGATAGCCGAGGCGTTCAAAAACTTGTCTATACGCTCATAACCGACAGCTTCTTTCAAGCGCCGGAATACCTGCCTCCGCAAATCATCGCCGATTTGAAAATGATGAACCGCAAAGAAATGTACCGTCATGTGCATTTTCCGAGCGATGACGAGCATAACCGCAAAGCCATCTTCAGGGTAAAGTTTGAAGAGTTCTTCTTTACTCAGCTGCGCATGCTTCAGGTAAAAGGCCTGCGAAAGCAAGCCTACAAAGGCATTGCCTTCCCGCGTATCGGCCACTACTTCAACGGCTTTTACCAAGGCCACCTCCCCTTTGAACTTACCGATGCCCAGAAGCGCGTGGTGAAAGAGATTCGGGCGGATATGGGCAGTGGCAAACAGATGAACCGTCTTTTGCAGGGCGATGTGGGTAGCGGCAAAACCATCGTGGCCTTTCTCTGTATGCTTATCGCTTTAGATAACGAATGCCAAGCGAGCCTCATGGCGCCTACGGAGATTCTCGCTACACAGCATTACGAAAGCATCCGTGAACTAGCGGACCCCTTGGGAATAGAAATAGGCCTACTCACCGGCTCCACGCCGAAATCGGAACGGAAAAAACTCTTCGAAGCCCTGCAATCGGGTGAACTCAAAATACTGATTGGCACCCATGCCCTGATTGAAGACACAGTCAAGTTCAAGCGATTGGGACTCGCTGTGATTGACGAGCAACATCGCTTTGGGGTACAACAAAGGGCCAAACTCTGGACAAAAGATGCCGAGGTACCCCACGTTTTAGTGATGACGGCCACGCCTATCCCTAGAACGCTGTCGATGACCATCTACGGCGACCTCGATGTCTCCATAATCAATGAACTCCCGGTTGGTAGAAAACCGATCACCACCTCCCATCGCTTTGAAAGCAGCCGATTGCGGGTTTACGGATTCATGAAGGAACAGATAGCCCTAGGCCGACAAGTTTACGTGGTATATCCGCTCATTGAAGAATCGGAAAAGCTGGATTACCAAAACCTGATGGACGGCTACGAACACATGCTGCAGGAGTTTCCTCGTCCGAAATACGAAGTGAGCATCGTACACGGCAGAATGCGTTCAGAAGACAAAGAATCTGAAATGCAGCGATTCAAGCAGGGCGTTACACAGATTATGGTCGCCACCAGCGTAATTGAAGTGGGCGTGAATGTGCCCAATGCTTCGGTTATGGTGATTGAAAGTGCGGAGAAATTTGGATTGAGTCAGCTGCACCAGCTGCGCGGGCGTGTTGGACGAGGCAGCGAGCAGAGCTATTGTATTCTGATGTCGGGCAACAAACTCTCCCGCGAAGCCCGCATGCGCTTGGATGCCATGGTGCATACCAATAACGGCTTTGAGATTGCAGAACTGGATTTGAAGCTGCGCGGTCCGGGTGAGATTGACGGACTCAAACAAAGCGGCTTAAGCACCCTCAAGTTAGCCGACCTCAGCAAAGACGGGGAAATTCTGCGGATGAGCAGACTGAGCGCAGAAAAACTGATTAGCGAAGACCCGGCCCTGCTCAAACCGGAACACCAGCCGCTATCGGTGCAACTCAAAAAGAACTTCAAGGGCAGCGACTGGAGTCGGGTTTCTTAATTCGACTCTAGTGCATTGACATTTCTCATCCGAAAAGAAATCGAACGAAACTCCTCTTTGAAGGTTCCTGAAATCTCTGCTACCAAGGAGTCTTGACCTATCTGAGTATAGCTGATTCGTTGGGGAAATTCGTGCGTGGCATTTTCAAAAACACAAACGGCATTTTCATGACTCACCAACTGAAATGAAACGGGCTCTCCGTCATTCTGATCAGGAACTGTGGGTATATACGAAATCACACCGTTTCGCTGGATGAGTTGTAAGACCTCTTCCACACTGGTATCCTCGTCCACTATCCACTTACTATCGCCCAGAAAGGTGCTATCGTTTACTTTTTCCCAATGCTCTATGCTAAACCCGTCTTCATTTGTCGCTTTCCAATCCCCCAAAAGCCAACTCAGGCGGTCTAATTCAGTGTACGTCTCTTTTGTTTTTTGTTCACTTGAACAGGAAACGAAATGGGCACTCAAGAGAAGAATAAATCCCTTGAATGCCCCATTGATATAGCGATCTACTTGCATTAACCTCGTTTAAATCCGATACCACCACTACGCTGGTTGCCTTTCGGATCGATTTTGAATTCTTCCACATCTTTGATGGTGATAGTCTGAATCATCTTCGGATTGCGGTCTTCCTGGGCCGTTTGGGCCAATCTCAAATGCTGGTTTTTGATGGCTGCCTCTACCACTTTACGCACTGCTCTACCGTTTCCAAAGTATTTATCGCGGGCGGCATAGAGTCCTTCAAAATACGATTCCAAATGAGCTTTGGCCTTCTTATCGAGGTGCACATTGTTTTCACCAAACATGAGGTCGGCAATCTCCACCATCTCCGGAACTTTGTAATCTTCAAAGCTGAATACGCGGTCAAAACGCGATTTTAAGCCCGGGTTACTTTCCAGGAAGCGTTCCATGTTTTGGGTATAACCGGCGGCAATCACCACGAACTGTCCACGGAAATCTTCCATCCGCTTCAAGATCACTTCAATAGCTTCTTTACCGTAATCGCCGTGTCCGCCTTCTGTGAGCGCGTAAGCCTCATCAATAAAGAGTACGCCGCCCATGGCTTTATCGATCATCTCGCCTGTTTTGATAGCGGTTTGTCCAACATAGCCTCCCACCAAACTCTGGCGATCGCATTCTACCAATTGTCCGCGCTCTAGGATACCTAATGCTTTGAAGATGGTGGCCAAGATTCGAGCTACGGTAGTCTTACCTGTTCCCGGGTTACCGGTAAACACGCTGTGTAGACTGAAGGCTTTGCGCAGGTCTTTGCCTGTTTCGCGGTAGAAACGCACCAGCTTCACCAGCTCGTCGATTTCGCTCTTCACATTCTCTAGGCCAATCAGGTTCTTCAGTTGGTTCAAGCTATCGCGCAGCAAATCTTCATCGATAGGAATATCAGCTATGCCGCGTACTTCTTTGTCGTAGATTTTTTCAATATCCGGCAAGGTGATTTGCGACAATTGCTTCTCGTTCAACTTATTCGGGTCTTCGGTTTGCATGATGCGTAAGCCGAGGTTCATCTTCGCTTCATCCATTAAGGAGTTCACGAAACGGGCATTACCAAAGCTGCCGGTACGGTTACGGTAGCCTTCCACCAACTTCTTGTAGAGGAAGTCTTTCGCATTCTGGTCCAGTTCAACCGATTTCTTATTGGCCGTATACTCGGCAATCTCCATCAGTTCTTGTGGCAAGTAATCAGGGAAGTCGAAGATTACGGTAAAACGCGATTTCAATCCCGGGTTGGAGTTCAGGAAGTTCTCCATCTGATCCGGATAACCGGCTACCACCACGGCAAGGTCGCCCGGGCCGTCCGACATTTCCTTTAAGATCACCTCAATGGCTTCTCTACCGAAGTCTTTGCTGTCGTCGTCTTTTCTAGCGAGGGCATAGGCCTCATCGATAAAGAGCACACCGCCTCTAGCCTTCTTGATGGCTTCTTTGGTTTTAGGAGCTGTTTGTCCGATGTATTCCGCCACCAAATCGCCGCGGTCTACCTCGTGCACATGGCCTTTGCTGAGCAAGCCCATCTGCTTGTAGATTTTACCGAGCATACGCGCTACGGTAGTTTTACCCGTTCCCGGATTACCCCGGAATACGGCGTGCAGGTATACTTTATCGGTGTCTTTTAGTCCTTTCTCGCGACGAAGTTTGATAAACTTCAGGTAGTTCGTGTATTCCCTAACCTTACGTTTGATGGTTTCCAAGCCAATGAGGTGGTTGAATTCTTCCATCACCTCGGCCAGGCTTTCTGCCTCCTTCTCTGCTTCCGGCTCCATCTTCATCACCGCCGTTTCCGGCTCGTCTAGGTAGATACCCGGCTCCCAAGGAAGGAATGAAATGAAATCGCTTTCATCCGCCTCCACGTAATCGTAGCCGACAGTGAATGGCACCACGGCCACCAGCTGGTTCATAAAGATGACGTGGATGAGGTATTCGTCCATGGCCCAGGTTCCTTTGTTCTCAGAACCCCAGCCCACGGTACAGGTGATTTTATCGTCTTGCGGGTAAACAAAGATCAGCTTCTCGATCTTGCCGATAAGCTGTCCCGTTTTGGTTTTAAAGTGGAAGATGAGCTCTGCCGCCCAGTAATCGTGTTTTTTGTTTAGGTTTTCGGCTTCAAACTCAGCCCAAACGTAGCGGGTATCGGTGCCATTGAATACACGGAAGTACTTGCGATCACGCGGTTTGGTATTGCTATCCGGACCTTCATAGAGTTTGATGCTCTCCGGCGTGAAGTAAGGATTGTTGTTTTTCAAAACCGGACCATCGCTTTCAATGTAGAAATAGCGCTCAGCTAAGAACTTACCGTCTACGTGTGCTTCCCAGCGGTAGCTACCGCGTTTCCAGTAGGCGCCCGCTTCTTTCACACCCCAACCTTCGCGGATGAAAACGAGGTTCTCCTCCTTTTTTACTTTGCGATCGCAGTTGAGTGAGCAGATTTCTTTGTTATCCGAGCTAAAACATTTCAGCTCTAGTTTGATGTCCCAGTCTTTTTCATCGAAGAGTTTATTGAAAAAGGACACCTCACAGTAAACGTAAGATACCTCCGCTTCATCGAAGACTTGGCGGTAGTTTTTTTCATTGTTGGCCAGCCATTCTGTTGAGCCAAAGACCTTTATATCGCGGTATTTATAAAATGGATTTTCAGACATAGTATTTCGGGTTTCAATTTATAAAGATTGGAGCAAAGACAATTCCTGACAGCCTTTTTTTTCAAAAAAGATTTTTTCCCGCAGGAGTTGCAACAAGTCAAAAAGTTCCTATTTTTGCATCCCCTCGAAAGAGAGGAGAGTTGCCTGAGTGGTTAAAGGAGCGGTTTGCTAAACCGTGAACGTGAGAGCGTTCCGTGGGTTCGAATCCCACACTCTCCGCAAACAAAAAGGAAAAACCAGGGTCGAAGACTCTGGTTTTTTGCATTTACCCGAGTCTGAAAGCCCCCTAAATCTTCCAAGTTTATCTCAATCAGCCTTGCTTTCAAGCGAGGGCAAATGCAAAAAAGCAGAACAACGGGCGGTAGTGAGCTGGTTTTTCCTTTTTGTTTGACGCCCCCTCCTCAGGGATCACGACTGAAGCGCAGCGGAAGGAGTAATCCCTGAGGAGTCGCAGACGAACTTAATGATGAAGGGATGAGGAGATGAAGGGATGAAGCGAGTTTAGCATCTGCATTTACCCGAGTCTGAAAGCCCCCTATATCTTCCAAGTTTATCTCAATCAGCCTTGCTTTCAAGCGAGGGCAAATGCAAAAAAGCAGAACGAGCGGTAGCGAGCTGGTTTTTCCTTTTTGTTTAACAGACCCACTCTAGGGATCACGACTGAAGCGCAGCGGAAGGAGTAATCCCGGGACGCTTCGTGAGTTTGAGTTTGTAGTTCGGAGTTTGAGTTTAAGTACCAACAGCCTTAACGCTTCGCGAGTTCCGAGTGCTAAGTGTGAGTGCGGATTGCTGTTTGAGCTGAAAAAAGCCGCGTTTTCTGTTACGCTTCTTTGCCGGCCCACCACACAGGGATCACGAGCGAACGCAGTGAGCGAGTAATCAAGCTTCGCCAGTTAGAGTGTGAAGTGTGAGTGCGTAAATCAGTCTGAGTTTGTAGTTTGGAGTATGAGCATGACGGTTAGCCATCCTTCATAATGTTTGGTCTTCCGGACATTACCCTCGGAAAAGACGAAATTTCCGAATGACGAGGGTTCCAAGAGATTAAAACTCCACTTTTTAAATCCAAATTGTTGGTTCCGCGGGTTCGAATCCCACACTCTCCGCAACTCAAAAACATTCCACAGTGCAGAAGTTCTTCTAGCCTGATTAGGAGTTGAATTAATTAGTTTTTAATTGCCATTCCGAAATTTCAGCAGGCCAAAAAAAAAAAGATTCCACTTAGCACGTGCATAGAGTCTAAATATACAGCTACGTAATGGGACTATTTCGGAATGTCTTGATTAATTATTTTTAGAATTTAACTTTTGATATGTTAAGTTTCTTGAGGGTATATTTAAATTGGTATACTTGGCTATCTCGTCCTCTGATAAAATGAGAAAATTCGTTTAATAAGGGACTGGCATCAATTTCAGTGTTAAAGCTTTCATCCCACAGATGACTTTTACATATACCATTGATGGATTTTTTCTTTGCATATTTCATAACAAATTCATCATTATTCGCTATTCCATTGAATACTATTTTTGAGATTGAATAAATAGTTTTATTCAAGGCTGTTGTATCCATTGCAAGCTCATTTGGTATAATGTATATCGTATTAAAAGTTAGTTTCACTTGATGATATTCTGAAGTCTCATTTTTTTCAACTTGTATGTTAATGGGATATTTATTTTTGTCAATTATACAATAGAATGTATCATTTTTACTAAAATCATCACAAATAGTTTCTATCTCATTGAAGTTTTTTATTCGACAAGAAGAGAAACTATACAGTATTGTTAGTAAATAGAAAAGTGTTCTTCTCATGGTTCCTTTTTAATTGATTCAGACCTGCGGCATGTCCGCTGTTCATGAGTGCATTCTTCAAGTTTTGTAAATATAAGGAACCAAATGGATAGTAATTCTCCATGGCGGTGAAAACATCGTGTACCGAGAAAACATAATCCGGATACATGGTACTTGGTGGTAAGTAGCCCTAACGAGACAATTCTCGAACTTTTTAAATTAGCTCACAAACTATTTTTTCAAATTAATTGTCTGGTCTTCCGGACATTACCCTCGGAAAAGTTGAACTTTCCGAATGGCGCGGGTTCTATAAGTTATTAACCTCTGTTTAGATCTGAATTTGGAGAGTTCTCATATGCCTAGCCTTAACCTTCTTCCCCGGAATAGGAAGTTGGGGCTTTCCCTGAAACCAATCCTTCGCTGCTTGGTAAGAAAAAATGAAGTCAAGGCTCAATTGTCCCGATAATACTATCACGTGTATTCTCCCAAGTACCGCGAACTATCTTTACATCTTTGAGAGCATAGATTATGCGTTTATCATACTCTGTAACAGAAAAATCAATCTCATTTATAAAAGCATTTATACTGCTATCGGTATTAAAATGGAGCGTTGTATCCTCAGAGCTTATGATAAATAGAAGATTTTTTCTAGCGGATAGAAGTACTTTTGTTGATGGTATTGACATGTAAACATCCATGCGTGGATTAACACTACTTACTTCATAAATTCCATCACAAAGGTTTGGACTTAGCCACAAACTCCAATATTTGAGAACGTACAACGTTGAAGTATCTTGGCCCAGCCTCATTACATCAAACAATTTATTTCCAACCTTTTCTGTAAAACAACCTGGATATTCAGTAGTTATGATGCCTTTTGGGTAAATTCTCTTTTCACCTGTTTGAAATACACAGCAAGATGCAAGGCCTAATATCAGCACTGAAACAAGATACCCTCCAAAAATTTTCCTATTATCTACTTTGAACTTTAACATCATCTTTCTTTTCTTTAAACTTCGTTTTTGCAGAGTAGCCCACACGGGAATCGAACCCTTGTATTTTTCTAAGTCATCTAATCCAGCTTCAATTTAGAAAAATTGATGATTAAAAAAGCATGCTACAAGGAAAACAGATTGTAGTTAGAGCCCCAAACCGTTGTCTGTTGACCGTTGACATCTCCTTAAAACTTAAAACCTCCAGCCACAAAAAAAGCCCGATGAAAACACCGGGCCTTTTCCTTTAATTTTATATAATCTCTAGCGTGGATCTACGCGGCCCAGCTCGTTGCTAAGGGCGTTCACGAACCACAATCTGTTATCCGGACCCACTTTGATACCGCAGATCCCTTTTTTACCGGTGCTAATGCGACCGAGAACTTCATTGTTGTCTACATTATAGGCTACAATATCGCCTGTTTCGTAATCAGAAACGAATAAACGGTTATCGCGGATATCCACGCCTACCGGATTAGATAGACCCGGAATGTTTATAATCTCGGATTGCACACCCTGCATCTCCCAATGTTCAGCGAGAGGCTCGTTAATTAGATTTAAGTCGCCTTTTTTGGAGCCGGTTTGGATGTTTACGCGAAGTATTCTTTGATTGGTGCCATCTACGATGTACAACCACTTTTTCTGCGCATCCAATACCATGTGACTTGGTAAATCACCGTTACGGGTTAATTTAACCTCTGTATAGCGGTGTACTTTGCCGTCGGAGTGATCGTCGTTACCCGGGCCGTGGTCGTCTACAAAGTCGTAGCGCACCAAATGACCGTAGTATCCGTCAAATACCCAAAATGCATTGCCTTTTTCGGACGCTATTCCCATGCCATACGGAGAGCTGTGAAGCATGTCCAAATGGCTACCGTTACCGCCTGAAGGACGGGCATATACATTCATATCGCTCGACCACAAAGAAGGACCGGTAAAGGTTCCACCTTGGCGATTTGCATCGCGGATATTGGCTACGCTAGCCCAGTTGCCGTTTTGGCTAAACGCCATAGCCGATGGAAGCGCCATGAAATGCCATGCGTTACCGTCGCGACGAAAATCAAAGTTCGGATTGGCACCGCTCGGATCCGTAATGGTAACCGTACTGCCGCCTGTCTGGTCTACGTCTTTGTTAATCACCCAAAGTTCCATGGAACGCGTAGGGTGGAAGTCTAAATCTTGCGGTATGTTTAAATCATTGTCGGCCGTAGCTCTGATGGTAATGGCCGGGGCATTGCCTCCGTACACCGCCTCATTGGCTGCTTGATAAAACTCAGGAACGCGATCTACCATCTGTGGAGCTGGCTCATCTTTTTTACAGGCTGCTAGTAAGATCATCGCTGAAAGCGCGAGCATGCCCGGTTTGAGAGTATGGTTTATTTTCATCATTTCAAGTATTCGATGTATAGACAGCCAAAATCAAAATATGTTGCGCTGGTCTAAGAAAGAAATTGCCTGCTTGAGGCAATTTTCGGTAAAGTTAAGGATTTCTATGGGATGTCAAAGTAGGCCGTCCGCCTGTCCATACCCGGCTTCGCACCGATGTGTTAAGCGACAAAAACTTAGCGATTGCCGACCAGAATTTTTTGTGTGATACGCTGTCCTTGCTCTCCGCTAAATTGAAGCATATAGCTACCCGATTCCAATTCGCTCAAATCCAATACTCCCTTGTCTGCCGGCGATTTCCATGCGTGCATCAAACGACCTTGGATGTCATAAAGGTTTATTGTGCTGGGAGGAAAGGTAGATTCATAGTGTAAAAAATCGCGCACCGGATTGGGGTAAAGTGTGGCAGCTTCCGCTAAAGGCATCGCTACATTAGAACGTTCACCAATGTAAAGCGACAGCATAGTAGACGGTTCGATGTTTTCTGAATACCAACGCACCTCATCAATGTCGAGGTGCTGCACAGCATACGGGTCGGTCTGACCAATGACCAGGCTGTCGGGTTCGGCGCAAACCTGGAATGGCAAGGCGGCTTCAAAGCGAAAAAAGGCATTGTAAAAAGCGTAGACCGAGTCAGCCGATTTCATCCAGGTGAAATGATTCCACTTTGCTTGTTCATACGGGAGGAAAAAATCAAAACTTCGCCATAGGCTTTGCGAATCGCTGCGAAACACAATATGTAAGCTGTCCGTGCCGTGGGGCGCAGCCAAAATCTGCTGTCGGCAGTCGGCATTGCCCAAGGTCATCCAATTCACGGTATCCGTTGGCATCTGAGGAAAGCGATACCAAAACAGAAAACTGTAGGTATTGGTGCTCAAAAAGGTGGCTCTCACCCGCAGATTCGGGTTGTTTTCATTCAAACGCAAAGCCCGGTTTGGTGCTCCGTTCCGATCGGCTGTAAAGTGCAAGGTATCCACCACGCCATTGTTGTTCCAGCCACTCCAATCGTTTAAGTTGCCGTAAAACGGGATATGCAATTTTACGCTATCCAAGTGCATCGGCTTTGCTTCAAGTTTGTTCACAGCGGCCAAACCGCAAATACCCAAGGCCAGCACACCTAACTTCAGGCGGTGCCATGCTTTTTTTAGCTTCTTCATCCTTCGCTCAATTTGAAACCCTTGCAGGCCATATCGCTGCATGCGCAAAACGCAAAGAACGGAAAAAAGAAAAAGCGCCACAGTATGCAGCGCTCTTTTATGATCTAAGGATAGGTCTTGCTGAGGATTTCGCTCGCATAAAACGCGCTCCGTCCTCCGAGATCCTTTACAGTTTAGCGATGGTCCGGTTCAGCACCTCCAGCGTCACCAAACGGGGATCGAGTATGATCTTGTTTTCGTTCTTTTTCACCGTATAGTGTTGCATCGCTAAAGTTGGTTTGCCTTGGAAGGTGCCAATGCTAATCACTTTGATTTCTTGACCCACCGGCAGTTGCACAACAGCAGCCGAATCGTGGCCGGAATAAAGGGGTATTACGCTGTTCATTGCAGGCAAGACCACATAGAGTTTGGATGTTGGGTCGGACTGCACATCCAGTTTAGCCATCATACTCGGCGGTACATCCGCAAAACGGTCGCAATTGATATACCCCATAGAACCCAGGCTAGCCGAATACATCTCGTTGATGCTGTTGCGGTCAAAAATGCCCAGCTCGCGTTTCTTTTGCTGTATCAGGTTGCCTGTTTCCAAAAGGAAATACGCCTTTAACGTGTCTTTCAATTCTGCTTCGAAAACTTGATTGCGTGCAAAGCGATTCAAGCCGGCATTCCAAGCGATGAGATCGCTCGACTTGATGCGTTCCAGTCGGTACACTTTTTTAAACTTGTTTAGGTCCGGTTTTCCGTGATGGTAGATGAGTTTTTTGTAGCGATGGTAGTCGTTTCGCTTTACCATATTCAAAAACAGAATCTCTTCTTTGAGCTGGTCCAGTGTAAATTTCACATCCATCTCAATATCAGATCCGGAGGCGCTGCGCAGATTTTGGAAAAGTCCTGCTTTGTAGTAAACGCTGTCGCGCATTTTTCTAGCGAAGGATTTGATGGCAGAATTGTAGCGAAAGGCGTCGTAATAGCCCGAAACGGAATCCAACAAGGCGGTGCGTTCTACTATTTTCTCGTTGAGATAGGAATCCCATGCATTGGATTGAGCCACAAAGTCGGCCGAGTCTTTTGGCCATTGTTTCATTTTTATTTCGTACTCAGCGAGGCGTTGCGCATACATTTCCTGCCGTTTTTGGTAAGCTTCTAAGCTCTTCTCGTAGCGATTCTGTGCCTTATAGTAGTTGCGCCACGTAGAATTGAACACATAGGTCCAACCCGGCTCCTCGCCTTCTGGCACATGCGGCGCTGCAGGTTTCTTTGGCTCTCGGGGTGCCCGTGGTTTGCCAGGCGCATTAGGTTTGTTCCAGTCAAATTCCAGCGCTCTGTAGCTCACCTTTTCCGGTAAGTCTACCTGCATAGTCAGAAGCTGTTCGCCCTTGCCTGGTAAAGGTAACTTCGGCATGGGCGTGGTGTCTACCACATCAAACGATTCTTTGGTATCCGTCCAAACCACATCGCCTTGTGCATTGCGTTGGCCAACAAAAACCGACATGCCGTTTTTCAGGTTTTCTGAGGGGAGTAAAACATCGATGCGTTTGCCTTCACGTAAAACCAGGGTATCTTGATTGGCCAAGGCTTCCATTCTAAACATGCCCCCGCTTTCCAAGATTTTCCCGTCTGCTAGCGTACTTAATCCATGCGTCACCGCCGCCCCCGAACCCGGAAACTCTTCCAATACAAACTGCACCTCGGCATTGGAAACAAGGCGACCGTCTTTCGTCTGAAAGGCGTCGGCCGGAATAATCAGTTGTGTGCCTTTCTCTCCTACTATTTCTTGAGTCCCGTTATCCGTAAAACGATGGATTTGTTCATTCTGCAATCGCGTATAGCGCAGCAAATCGTCGAGGCTGTCGAATTTCACATAGCGAACCTTCACCTCTACCCTGCGGTTAGCGGCGATATCTTCCAATCCTTCTATGCGCTCCGCCAAACGCGACTCGCCGAAGTGAGCCGTATAGATGCGATTGGGGTCTAGGCCAAGCTTACTTAAATGCAGCAAAGCCGAATTTTCCCTCTTCGCGGAAAGAAGCTGGTTATACCAAATGCTGCCTTGCTGGTCTGTGTGGCCGCTGAGTTCAACATGGTATTCGTCTAAGCCTTCAACCAATGCTTTGATGGAATCAAGTGTTTGAAGCGCTGTGCTTGTTAACCTGGAGGAATCTGTGTCAAAATACAGCGTGAATGTTTGAGCTTTCTCCTGAGCGAAGAGACTGAGTCCGGAGAAGAAAAGAAGGAAAACGAGGGCAAACTTTTTCATAGGTATGGGGATGATTCACAGGTAAAACGATGAATCAACTGAAAAGATACATGAATTTCGAATTTTTTAGTCCGATTCAAATCCCAACAAACGCTCAATTGACTCAATTTGTGTGCTTTCCACCCCATGCTTCGACGCTATTTCGGGCCACTGCTTCACCGCATCTTCCACTTCTGCAATAACTTCTGGCGCCTTCTTGAGGTTGATGCTTTTAGCGAGTTGAAGAAAATCTTCCCGCCTAAAGCCCTCTCTTTTGCCATTCAAACTGAGGGAATGATTGCTCACCCATTGGCTGCCGGGACGATAGGAGAAGCAGAGATCGTAAGCCGGGGCCAAACTCCACTTGCCTTGGCGCGACATTAGAAAGGCGAAGTTCTTGGTGTGGTCGTCGCAGTTTTTTGCCAGTACATTAAACACGGCACGACGGAACATCTGTTCGGCATCCGGATAAGGTAAACGCAGCAGTCGCATCGTTTCAAACAATTGCTCATAGCTAAATTGTCCTACCAAATTAAAATCGAAATGCCGAAGGGCGCAGAAGGTTTGCATGTGCAGTTTTTCTTGACCCACGCGATCAAAGCGGCGCGTCATGAAGTGAGCACGACCGTTTTCCTCGAGCAATCGACAAGCTTCCATCAGTATGCCGGCTTTGTTGGCCATGTCCGCATACGCCATCTCGATTCTACCGAAGCCACCGGAACCGCCCAATTCTTGATCTTGAACTCCATCAAACTTGATGATCCAATGCTCAAAGCCTTCCGGCGCACGCGATTGTCCGCTGCGGATCTCCTGTGTTTCGGGATGGTAAGCGATAACGGCCTTAGCCCGAGCACCACCGGCTGAGGTACCAATACGCAGCACATTGCGCAAAGCCTTCTCTTTTTCTTCGCTCAATTGAGCCACAAAGGCTTTTCTGTCGCGCAACAAAGCGGAAGCTGCATCCACTAGACTGGCTACTTCCAATTCCTCATGTTCATCAAAAAAGGCGGCCTGTCCGGGCTCAAACTCCAGAGCCCCAATGCTTCGCTCTCCAATAAAACAGAGAAGCTCCACCGGATTTACCGTTTCTAAACTTCGACCCTGCCGTAGGAGCCAGGCATTGAGTAAATAGTTTCCATATTTGTCGGGGAGCACATCAGCTAACAAGCCCGGTAATCCTTTGAAGGTGCTGTTGTCTTTAAACTCCGGAAAACGAAATACCCGATGCCTTCCCACATCGGTAGGCATGAGGATGGGCGAAAGCTCCAGGCGGTTCTGGATAAACGACTGATCGTATTCAAACGAAGCATACCCTTTGGAATCGTCCCAAAGCACCGCTCCAACACGCATACCCCATATCTTCACAAAAGCCGATTTTACCATTCCGACTCACCCTCCCTCGTGGTGGAATCTTTGCGAACCCTTTTGCGCTGCTTCATCTCCGCTTCGGCCACCTGCATGGGGGAAAGCTCAGGCCTATCATCAAACTCGCCGAGCAGCTCCAATCGATTCAAAGCACGCAGCAATTGCACCAAGGTAAGCAAGGTGGTGCCCGCTCCGTTTTCTATCTGACTCAACGTGCTGCGGTTTATGCCGGCCGCTTCAGCCAATTCCTCCTGCTTAAGATTCGACTCCAAGCGCATTTTCTTCAAAGCCCGCCCTATTCGTTGCAGGATTGCCGCATCCGTTTCTCCGTAGTGTATGTTGTATTTACCCGACATTATACTTCAAATATATAATTTATGTTGTGTTTTTACAACGTATTAAAACAAAGAGCGGAGGGATTTGTGATTTTTGATCGTTGATTTTTGATTTTGCTTCGCGAGAAAAGAAAAAAAAGTGTTGCAGACAATTTGAGGTGCCCTCAGATAGGGGCACAAAATAAAAAAGCCCGAGTTAAAAACTCAGGCTTTCAGTTCGTCGGGGTGGCAGGATTTGAACCTACGACCTCCTGCTCCCAAAGCAGGCGCGATACCGGGCTACGCTACACCCCGAACTCCCTTAAGGGGCTGCAAATCTAATTATATTCTCATTCAAATCAAGAGCTGCGAAAAAAATTTTTCACGACTAACTTATTTTTTTTGGGGTTGTCAGGAATGTATCCCCTGCGCTACCAAATATGGCCCTTGCGCAGTAACTTGACTTTAAATAAGATACTTTATGCAAAGCAATTGGAACCTCCTTAACAAACGTATTCTCATCACCGGTGGAAGCAAAGGCATCGGAAGAGCCTGTGTGATCGAAATGGCCACCCTCGGCGCCCGTGTATATTTTACCGGAAGAGACGCGAGCGCTATTCGAGCATTGGAGGACGAGTGCCAAGCCTTGGGTTTCTATGTGAAGGGACTTGTTTCTGACGTAAGCAAGGTTTCAGACCGCGCGCAACTCGCTCAAACCCTTGAAAGCGAATTGGATGCTAAACTCGATGTGCTTGTAAACAATGCCGGCACCAATATCCGCAAGGCACTCCAAGACTATACCGAAGAGGAAATAGCGCATATCCTCGAAACCAACATGAACGGTCCGCTGGATTTACTGCGCAGGCTTTACCCTCTTTTAAAAGCCTCCGGACAAGCCAGTGTAATCAATATGGCCTCCATTGCCGCTTCGCAAGACGTGCGTTCCGGGGCGCCGTATGGCATGAGTAAAGCGGCCCTGTTGCAGCTCTCACGCTCCTTAGCGGTTGAATGGGCACCTGATCAAATTCGCGTGAACAGCGTATCGCCTTGGTATACCGCCACTCCCCTCGCCGAACCGGTGCTGCAGAATCCCGAAAAACTGAACCGCATACTCGACCGTACCCCTCTTGCCCGCATCGCTGAGCCGGAAGAGGTGGCGCGGGTGGTTGCTTTTTTAGCGATGCCCGCTTCGTCGTATGTCACCGGACAAAATATCACCGTAGATGGCGGCATGAGCATCAGTGCGCTCCACGAAAACAAGCATACAAAAACCCAAACCTGAACTACCTCGTATATGAACGAAATGAACGACACCTTAGAACTGGCTTACCGGGAAGTGAGCCAACAAATCAGCAGCTACTTGGCTCAATTGCCCAACGCGTGCTACGCCATGCCTCTGCCCCTCCTATCGGGCAACAGCATAGGCAAACATTTCAGGCATATACTGGAAATCATTGAAGCCCTGGCCCTCGGAAACGATGTGGTCTGCTACGATAAACGCGAACGCAAAGAAATTTACGAGCAATCAAAGGAGGCTTTTTTGGCCCGTTTTGATGAACTCAATGCCCAACTCTTTCTCCGTGAATGGAATGTATCGCTGCAAATAAAACACGACCCGGCGCCCGGTCATTTGCCCGTTTCCTATTATACCTCAAGCTACGGCCGAGAGTTGTTGTATAACCTTGAACATGTGATTCACCACCTTGCTTTGGTTAAATTGGCCAGCCTAAGCATAGACCATGGCCACTGTGTGCCGGAACGATTCGGTATTGCTTTTTCCACCCTTTACGCCACCAACGCTTAATGTGCACCTTAACCTATATACCCACCAAAACAGGATTCCTGTTCACTTCCAACCGCGATGAGACGGTTTTGCGCCAAGTAAACGATGCCCCGGAGGCCCTAGAACACTTCGGACATACCGTTCACTATCCGCGCGATCCGGGAGCCGGGGGTACCTGGTTTGCCACCTCAGAACGCGGTCTCAGTCTTTGCCTGCTCAACGGAGCTTTTGAACGCCATACCCGCAAGGAAAGCTACCGACGCAGCAGAGGGTTGATGCTTTTGGATGCGTTTGGCTACGAGGATGCTGAACAATTCGCTAGAGACTACAACTTTGAAGGCATTGAGCCCTTTACCCTCATTTGGCTATCGCATAGCCCACGGATCTTGATTGAACTGCGCTGGGATGAACACCAACTGCACTTCCGCCCAATCGATCCGTTTAAGCCCGAGATCTGGTCGTCGAGCACCCTATACAGCCCCGAAGTGCGCGCCGAGCGCCGGTCATGGTTTGAAAAAGCGTTGGACCAAGGCGGCTTTGAAGGCCAAGCGGATATCCTGCATTTCCATCGCTTTACCGGCAAGGGAAACAAACAACAAGACCTGGTAATGCAGCGTGGCGAGTTCTTGCGGACCCTCTCCATCAGCTCCTTGCAGGTTCTGGAAGACGAAGGCCTCTTGGTGCATCAAAACCTTACAGCCGACCAAGAAGTTCGTCGGGAAATTAGCTACGCAAACCATGAAGCCCTTCGCTAAATACAGGCATTACGAATACTGGCCCTTTTGGCTATTCTACCTGCCTACGTTACCCTATTGGCTTGTTTTAGCGATACGGGCACGGCATCCACTTTACATGACGGCAGCGAACCCGGGCATTGAAATGGGAGGCTTCTTTGGCGAGTCGAAATCGGGTATCCTTAACCTCGTTCCCCATCGCTATAAACCCCAAACCCAGCTGCTGCTTGCCGGACAAATTCCCGCTGCGCACGACTTGGAAAACTGGGGATTGCAATTTCCCCTCATCGCTAAGCCCAATATAGGTGAACGCGGAGATGGCGTGGCACTGCTGGATGATATGCAAAGCCTGCAGCACTTTTTGACTGCACAAAACCAAGACTACCTTTTGCAGGAATATTCAAGCTATAGGTACGAATACGGTGTGCTCTATTACCGCATTCCCGGACAAGAAAAAGGGCGGGTGATTTCCATTACCGGCAAACGTTTTATGCAGGTTGTAGGGGATGGGCAGCGAAGCCTTCGGGAGCTGATGCAAGCTGAACTTCGCTTTGCCATGCAAATTGAGCGCATGGAAAACAGCCTGGACTTGAATCGTATACCTAGCGCGGGCGAAAAGGTCTTGTTAGAACCCATAGGGAACCATTGCCGAGGAACGGAATTCACCAATGAAAATGCTTTGATTAGCGATGCTGTGCATGCCCAATTTGATGCCATAGCCAAAGCGATGCCCGGATTTTACATTGGCCGCTTCGACCTGAAGGCCGGTTCTCCAAAAGACCTGGAAACAGGAGAACGCCTGCATATTTTGGAGGTGAACGGAACCACCTCAGAGGCCGGACATATCTACGACCGAGACTATACAATCTGGAGAGCATACCGCGATATCTACAAATTGATGACAGCCGTTTACCAAGTAAGCGTGGCTGCGCATAAGCAAGGACAGCCTTATACCAAAGCGGGAGAATTTATCCGCACCGTATTGGCGCATTTCAGAGGAGAAAGAAAGAACTTAGCTCCTCCGAAAACGAACTTGATTTTAAGCACGCCGTGAATCCACTTCTGCTCTTTTTGGTTAGCGCCTTGTTCAGCTTTGTTGGCTCTTTGCAACTAGGACCGGTAAACAGCCAGGTGCTGCGAAGGGCTATTGCAGGTCAGCGCAGAGCGGCCCGACTTACCTCGCTTGGCGGCGCATTACCGGAGATTCTCTATGCCGCCCTTGCTGCTTTTTTGGTCAATGAACTGCATGCGTATTCGCAGCTTAAGTTTTGGTTTCGGATAGTCTTTATTGTGCTTATCTCAGCCCTCGGACTCTACCTCTTGCTCAAAAAAGCCAAAGCCTACGAAATGAACCGCCAAAGTAAGTGGAGCAAACAGAGTTTTCTGCACGGACTCATACTCGGCCTTTTCAATCCCCAGCTCATCTTCTTTTGGTCGGGTATTTTAGTTTACCTGGGGCTGGGTGCCTTGGATACATCGGCTATCTTGGCCTTTTCATTTGGCGCCTTTGCGGGTGCCTTTTTGCTGCTGTTTGGGCTCAGTCAACTGGGAAAAACCTTGGGCAGAAAACGCTTCTTTCAAGAACAAAAGCGGGTTGACAAGTTAATCGGAAGCATACTGCTAGGTGTGGGTTTGTTTGAGCTCTTGAGGCCTTTGTTTACCTGAGTTCGCTCTAGCTACCCGGCCTTACACGTGGCTGAAGTGCCCCATGGGTTGATCGTATTTTTTAGCGAAAAATGAAAATCCGCTTGTCAGGATTGGCTCTTGCTTGCGTCTTCTTGCTATGAAGCTTGCCTTTCTCCTGCTTTCTTGCCTTCTCCTAGGCCTTCCTTCTCAAGCGCAAAACGCCGGGAAGCAGGGCTTTTTAGATTCAGTAAACAAGCTCCAAGGCATCTCTCCTCTGCTACACGAAACCCCGCTTATTCCTTCTGTGCAATTCACGCCGGCCCATGCTTTTCTTTTTCAAGCGAGCCATAGACCGGCCATTCTGCCTGCCGGGTTTGAGGCAACACGTCGGCTAAACTTCCTAGACCGTATCTATTTTGGAGGCAGCAACGACTTGGTAGGACTTCGTCCGGTAGCCATCGCTCAACAAAAAATGCCCGACCCCATGCTGCAAAACCTGTATACCTTTTACATGCGCAGCAGCATCGGACTGAAGAAATACACGCGTTTGGTGCTGCATTGCGAGTACCTGCTTTTGATTAAATCCATGTCGAATATCAACTACCTACTGCCACAACTTGGCCTTCGTCAGCGCTTTTAAGCCATACTTATGAAAAAGATCTTTCTCCTTGCGTCCTTAGTCGGTTTGGCATTCAATGCTCAAGCCCAGTATTTGAAAAGTCCGAACCAGCATTACGACCTCAGCCTGAGCAGCAACGGACAAAACCACCTTTTTGCTGTGAGCGCTGCCCACCTGCATCCACTTGGTAAAAAACAGAAATTCAGCCTGGGTTATGGCTTGCGATTCAACCTCAATGCCGGCTCAAAAAGCGATTTCTGGACGGCTCCCGCTAAGCTCACCACCGGAAATAGCGGTCCGCAAGTGCTGTTTCAAGAAAACCTGTTTCAGAACTTCGACACCATCCAAACGGCCTACCTGGTGGGGAGTTTGAACTTGAGTATACACCTCAACTACCGCTTCAACAGCCGCTGGCAAGCGGAGTTTAATATCGATGCGCTAGGCTTCAGCTTCGGATCGGAAGTCGATGCCGAGTACAGCAGCTCCAAACGCGATCCATCCCTCGCTAGCACCCAAAAAGCCAAGCCTACCGTACTGAATGCCTTGTTGATCAGCGATAACGATATCGGCAGCCTCAACTCCGAACTTTTTGTGGGCTATACCTTCAACCCTCGCTTAACCCTCAAAGCCGGCGCTAGCTTCGCCTTCACGGAGTATACCACCACCAACAAACTTTTCTTAGATAACCAACGTTTCCGCAATAAGTCGCTGATGGGCTTACTTGCTATCCGTTTCACCCCTTTTGCCAATTGAGTATGAAAAAACTACTGACCCTTTTCCTTCTCCTTGCTCCCATTGTGTTGCAGGCAGAATCGCTTAAAATCACCTCTTCTAAAGTGGGTTTTAAAATCAAAAACGCCGGACTCACCGTTAACGGCAGCTTCGGCGACCTGAGCGGGAGCATCGATTTTTCGCCGGAAAATTACCTGAAGTCGAAAATGGACGTTAGCCTGCAAGCCAACAGCATCAACACCGGCATCGCTGCGCGAGACAATCACCTGCGTAAGGCAGAATACTTTGACGTGGCCACTTACCCGGAAATTAAGATGAAGTCGCGCTTCTTTGGCACCAACAAAGACGGAAGCTTTACCGGCTATTTCACCCTCACGCTCAAAGGCAAAACGGGCCAAATCACCGTGCCTTTTACCTACCAGATGAAAGACGGTAAACACCTTTTCAAGGGGAGCTTTACCCTAAACCGTCGCGACTACAATGTGGGCGGTGGCAGCTTGATTATGGGCGATGAAGTGACCGTTGACATCGAAGTGAACTGCGTTTCAGCGTCAAGTCATACCGGCAACGCCTTAAGCTTACCTAGCGAAGAGTTGCCTCCATTCCCTCACCCTGGCTTGCAAGCCATACTTCAACAAGGCTATGAAAACCGAATTCCAAACTAAGTTCGAATGGATCTTGAGTGCCGTTACGGCGCTGATCCTCTTGCAAACCCTCTTCTTTAAATTCAGTGGCGCCGAAGAAAGCGTTTACATCTTTACCCAAGTGGGCATGGAGCCCTGGGGCCGCTATGCCTCCGGCGTGGTGGAACTGCTCTCCGGCGTGCTTTTGCTCATTCCTCGCTTTCGTCATCTTGGCGCAGCCCTCGCGCTGGGTGTCATTTCTGGCGCGCTCTTTTTTCACCTCACCAGCCTCGGCATTGAAGTGATGAACGATGGCGGACAGCTCTTTATCATGGCTCTGATTGTATTCCTCTTCAGTGCCCTATTGCTCTGGCTTAACCGTACTAAACTAATTTCCTTGATACCATGAAAAAACTCGTCTTCATTTTGGCTTTCATTGGCGCCCTGCAAGTCCAAGCGCAAGTTCCCCGTAAGGTGGTGGTGGAACATTTCACCAATACATATTGCAGCATTTGTGCGTCGAGAAATCCCGGCTTTTACACCAACGTAAACCAACACCCGGATATCGTGCACCTCTCTTACCATCCGAGTAGCCCGTATCAACAATGTCCGCTAAACCAGCATAACAAGGCGGAAAACGATGCCCGAACGCAATACTACGGCATCTTCGGTTCTACCCCTCGTTTGGTGGTTCAAGGCAGTGCTATCAGTCCCGGAGCCAACTACAATTCGAGCGCCTTGTTTGATCCTTTTGAAGGACAGACCAGCAGCTTCTCCCTTTCGAGCGAGTTGCGCTTCAGTTCAGGCAATTACAACTTGGACATTACGCTCAAGCGAGTTGCAGCAGGCGGTCCGGATTCTGCCACGCTATTTGCTGCACTCTACGAAGACACCGTGTTCATGACCAGCGCCAACGGTGAACTAAACCCGAAAAATGTGTTTCGCCGCAGTTTTGCCGGGGCCAACGGCTTCCCGAGTGGGGTCTTTGCTTTACCCGAACAAGTAGGTGATTCGCTGAGCTTTCAACTTAGCTTGGCAAACCAGGCTACTTGGCAAGAAGGACACCTCTTTGCCGCTGTGCTTCTGCAAAACCCGAGCACAAAAGGCATTGAGCAAAGCAGTGTGAGCGCTCCGGCAGAAGTGCCTTTGAGTGCACGCCAAGTTGAACAGGCTCCCATATCGCTGTATCCTAATCCTTGGAGCGAGGGGAAACTTTACTTGAGTGGACTAAAGGAAGAAACGGATTTCAGCCTGTACACGCTGGAAGGCAAACTCCTGCAGAGTGGAAAAACCCGCGATGGCGCTTTGGAACTAGCGAAAATGCCTGCCGGACTCTACGTGCTGCGCATGCAAGAAAAAAGTGTGAAGCTGATGGTAAAAATCGAGTAGGAAGATAGCGAAAGAATTTTCGCTATCTGTCCTCTCACACCACCGTGCATGCTCTCGCACACGGCGGTTTCA
>FWPV01000793.1_pt1 | contig 94824 bp, 76 predicted proteins | sample 2228371 | NCBI WGS metagenome assembly FWPV01 (sample SAMEA103939776, study PRJEB20133) | metagenome
CAATATCTTGGCCGCCATGCTGTATGCTGATTCTTAGCAAGTTATCCTGATCTTGACGATTTTTTTTTGCTATATAATGTCCAAACTTCAGAAGGAGGCAATAAGCCTCCTGGAAATGTCTTGAGAATGGATTTTATTATACTGGCAGGAATGGAATTGGCCGTTCCTGCCGTTTTTTTTGATGAGTGTTTGAAAGAAGGCTGTCTTTTTTGATCTCAGAGCGACCCTTTGTCCCAGAGGATTCATATAGAATTCTATCGCTTCTAAAATGAAATTGTGGCCGATTCAATGACCGATCGTAATCAAAGATCCGATTTGAGATCGGCTGTTCATGTCTTGCGCCAATCCTGCCCAGCTATAAATTCCCCCAATTACCCCATTTTGTAATTCTACTTTCAATTTTGTGAGCTAAAAAGCCCGTTCCGACGATTTATCCCCCGCATCGTTTCTTTGTCCCTATGGAATCGCTTTTCAAATTTGCCGAACATAATTGATGAAATTCGCTCAGCTTAACATGGGCTGAGAATGTTATCAATTCATCATAATCGAGGTGACAAGGTCGATGATGGCGCTGTGGTATCGATCTTGCAAAGGATGGTTAGCAGCGGATCACGCCGGGTAAGGAACTGGCGATCTCGCTCATTTATGAGTCGAGCAATGATCGAATTCGAAAGTCAATTGTGCAGCGGCCTTCGGAATGATCAAGCCAGCAGCGTTATCGGGGTGTTATTGCATTGCGAGGTTTGCATGAATTCTGAGGCCAAGAGAACGAACCAGATCCTGGCGAAGTTGGGGCGATTTGTTGGGATCATAAATCGAGAGAAAGAACCATGAGAAGCATAGCATTGAGACGATCAGTATTTTATCTCCTGCTCTGCGCTATGATCGGGCTGGGAGGTCAGGCGATCGATGTCAGCCTGGCGCAAGGATTCAATATCTACCATCCTGCGGATGTGAGCCATCCATGGGCATCAGAGATCAATCCGGCTGTAATTTCAGCTCAATATACCCGAGTGGCCATTGGGTTGAAGGTTTTTCATTTGGGTTTTCTGCCAGATCAGAGCTTTGCCATGCGAGAAAGCCGGATCAATGCCAGTTTCCCCTTTTATTTGCCGCTGGAGTTGGGAGCTGGTTGCGACCTGCGCTATTTTTCGGCTGGCATTTACTCCGAGTTTATGGCCTCTTTAATGCTGAGCCGGCGGATTTTGAGCGATCTCTCGCTGGGTGTCAAGATCGGTGTAGGTCGTTATGGTTTCGCCAGGGAAGATTTTCATTTGGTGGATCTGAATGACCCGTTGTTAGCCGGGGATCTGGCAACGGTCAATTTGAATCTGGGCTTTGGGCTGTTGTTCAATCCTGGAAATTGGACCGTGGGTATTGGCATCGATCACCTGAATCGGCCTGATGTGGGTCGTCAGACCAGTGCTCCTTTGCCAATGGAGCTCAGCACCTCGGTGGGCTATCAGGTGGGGCGATTTACTCCGAGTCTTCTGTTGCACCACGATGGCAACTATGTGCGCTATGGGGTTGCGGTAACTGCGCGACAAGAGCGCTTCGGCCAGGTGCGACTGTCCTTCGAGAGCACGATGCCGTTCAAGCTGGAGGCGCAGTTCAATTTGTCGCGTGATAATAGCCTGCAGTACGGGGTCGATTTGCCGACCGATGAGCTCAGCAGCGTTTCGATGGGATCGCACGAGATTGTATTCAGCAGGATCCTGGACCGCGGTCCTGATATCGGTCAGCCGATCATCCGACTCTCCACCGATTCGATGCGCATTCAGGAGGAGACGGTGGTGCGCAGCATGTCCCCGGGATTGAATCCCTGGCAGATCAGCTCGATCAACGGTCTGATGCCAGAGTTCTTGGATGCGAATGGCTCAGGTCAAAATATGATGGTGATCCCCACTGGACCTTTGAGCCGCTACGAAACAGACGCGATCCGGAAACAGCGCTATACACGGCTGGGTCAGGAGATCAAACAGCGGCTTCAGGATCATCCTGAGATGAGTCTGATCCTGCAAACCGATGATCAATCAGTGGCAGATGCCCGAGCACTGAAGCAATATTTGGCGCAAAATGGCATTTGCAAGGCAGATGCGATCGGGATCGCCCGCATTAATTCTTCGGGGAAACTGAAATTGGAAGGTTTCGAGCCGGGACAGATGACGCAATCGCGCAAGAAACCCAAATGCTCTGACGAGAAACTGGTCATTCAATTCGAATTGCCTGGTAAAATCAAAAAAGTGAAGGAATGGAGCGTGTTCATCAAGAACCGCAATCAGGAGGTTGTTCGGACGCTAAAGGGGATCGAGCGATTGCCCGAGATCATCGAATGGGATTGGAAGGATGAATGGGGCGTTCTGGTTGCGCCAGGTCAATATAGTTGCCATCTGGTGGTGAAGTCATTGACTGGGCAGGAACGGATGGCCCAATCGATCCCGATCACCATTTCGCGCACCAGCCGCACGGTTTATCTTCGCTTCAGTCCAGAAAAATCGGTCCATGCGACGAAATTGAATCCATGAAATTAGACTGAGATACGATGAACGGAAATCAACACAACATCAATAGAGGAGAATAGCAGTGATTCACAGCATTGGGAAAACAGCAAGCTTATGGAGGTGGCGAACCATCGTCATCGTTGGGATGGTGGTGATGGTGACGGGGTCGCTTTGGTTGGAGGTCGGAGCCGTTCCTCAGAAGCCGGCATCAGCAGCGGTTATGGGCAGTCAAATGAATCAAACCACATCGAAATTGGAGCGGCTGACAGCCTGGGATATTATCAAAATGAACGACTGGTTTTTATGGCCATTTGTGCTGCTGACTGGTACCGGGATAATGATCAACGTTCATCGGGTATTGTTCGAATATCGCGATCGGACGCGCTCACAGGCATTGTTGCAGGGGAAAATTCAGGCCAATGGCATCCGTAACCTGGTGCAGATGGTGCGTTCGAGCCGCACAGGCGGTTCCAGCCGCGCTGCCCGGTTGTTCTATCAGGTGATTGCGACGTTCGATAAGACCAATCAGGCCCAGCCGATCAATGATGACATCAACCATTTTCTCTCTGCCGAACGGGAGACGTTCGAGCGGTTCAGTCGGGTCAATGGCTTTCTCTCAGAATCGGCTGGGGCACTTGGGCTATTGGGCACGGTCTGGGGCATTTTCGTCACCTTTTACACGGCCAACTTCGATGGTCCTTCGATTTTGCGAGGCATGAGCATCGCGCTGGTGACGACTTTGACCGGGCTGATCATCAGTTTGTTGCTGAATTTCAGCGGGACCTATTGCTATACCATGTTCAATCGGCAGATCAACCTGCTGATGAACAAGGCTGAGGAACTCCGACAAGCCTTGCTTTATCTGGAGAAAAAATCCAATGGCAATGGCACGCCAACACCGGTGAAAGAGGAGCCTGCAAATTATCGGATGCCTGAGCCGGATTTGCCGCCGAAGAAACAGCCACAGATGAGGCCCGTGATTGACTTCAGCTATTGATCGAAGGGGACAAAAACGGAGATAGTTCCAGAATCGTTGTAACAGGGGGGTCTTGTGGGGCAAAAGATGCCAGAGCGCCTCGAAGACATGGCACCAAAATCAACTCAGGAAAATGTTGTTCCGAAACGGGGGTTAACAGGATATGAAAGAATATTCAATCATAATTCACCAGGAGTCTACGATTGAAACGAGCAAACTAAGTGGATGGTCGATATGGATCGGAATAAAAAAAATATCGCAGCCGGGGGATTCGATGGTGAGACAGGGGGTCGGACGAGCAACTGGCGAATTGGAACCTGGCTATCGGGTCGCGGTCGATTCATCATTTGCTCGGCAATGCTGGTGGTTCTTTGTTGCGTCGCTCCAGGCGTCGCTTCGCAATGGCAGGCCAGCGCTTTTGGAGCGGGTAGCCAGGATAGCGTTAAATTGGTTTACGATCAAATTAATGCTGGCAATTTCCCGCGCATTGTTTCCCTGGTTTCCGTGCTGAACAATGCTGGCCTGGTGATCGGAAAGCTCGATGAGAACAATTTCATCGTTCACGAAGATAGCGTTCGTGAGCTTCCCATCGAAGTCATCGAATTGCCATACGCCAAGGACGGGATCAATGTGGTACTGACCATCGATCGAAGCAGCAGCATGACTGGCAAGCCCCTGGCCGATGCCAAAGCGGCTGCTATCAAATTTGTCGATCTGATGCAAGGGGACGATCGCTCTGCCGTGGTCAGCTTTTCCAAGACTCCGTGGACCGAGGTCGGATTTACCAGCAATAAAGATTCGCTGAAGGCGGCTATCTCCAGCTTGATCCCGTTCAACTGGACCGCGGTTTATGATGCGGTGATCCATTCCGTCAAGCTGATCACCGATGACCTCAAGAACCGAGCGATCATCCTGTTGACGGATGGGGGCGATAATTCGAGCGTTCATTCCTATCAGGAAGCGCTGAACGCCTGTATCAGCCATGAGATTCGCGTATTTTGCATTGGGCTGGGATTACAGCCGAACAGCGAAGCTGAGAACGTGCTGAAGCATCTGGCAGCGAACACAGGTGGTTTGTACTTTTATAGCCCTACATCAAGCGATTTGGAGGCGATTTATCAGGCCATCTCGAAACTGCTGCATCATCGTTATCAGGTGTCCTATACCACCCACAATCCAGCCAAAGATGGCACATGGCGTCATGTTCAGATCACGGTGGTGGTGAATAGAAACACCAGTGCAGACACGGCTCGCTATTTGGCGCCTTATGAGCCAGATCCAGTGGATCCGATCGATGATCCGGTGGACCCGATCGACACTGTGGTGGTTCGGCCGCCAGATCCTGTGTTCGAGGTGGTGCCCAATCCGTTCACGCCCAATGATGATGGCTATAATGATTATGTCGAATTCAAAAAGGGGGATGAAAGCCCGAACGACTGGATCGTTACCATATTGGATCGGAGCGGCCGATTGGTTCGGCAGCTTCCACCAGGACAAAATGTCTGGGACGGTCGGGATAAGTCTGGTACAATCATGTTGCCTGGAACCTATTTGTATCTGGTTTCCAATAAAGATCAATTGATCCACCGGGGTTTTGTTCATCTAATTCGATAGCAGTGCGCGGAAATTAAGGTTTGGGCAATCAAGCCCAACTTCGATCAAAATAAAACTGGTTGATGATAGATATCAAATTTAAAGCAGTGGGGAATAACAATGACCATTGATAAGAAACGATTCGATCGAGTGAGATCGCAATCGAAGGTAAGTAGCTGGGCAATTGGCCTGGTTGTGGCATTTCTGCTGATATCTTCATGGTCAATGATCATGGCGACTCCAAAGACGCTGGAGGAAGCGGGTCAGGATAGCCTGAAACTGAATTACAACACCATTGATGCGCGAGGATTTCCGCGGATCGTCTCTATCGTTTCGATCATGAACCAATTTGGTTTTGTGGTGAGTAAGTTGGACGAAAACAATTTTGTCGTTCACGAAGATGGGGTTCGCGAGCTTCCGATCCAGGTGGAGTTGCTGTCTGGGGGACAAGTGGATATCAGCGTGGCGCTGGTCATTGATCGGAGCGGAAGTATGCGGGGGAAGCCGATCGAGGATGCAAAGAACGCCGCGTCAATATTTGTTGGGTTGATGCAGCGGGAGGATCGGTCGGCAGTGGTGAGCTTCAACCACGAGCCGCGGACCGATTGCCCGTTTACCAAGAATATCGATTCGCTGAAAGCTGCCATTTCCAAAATTGAATCGCTTGGCGGCACTGCGATCTTCGATGCCCTGATCCACGCGGTCTATTTAATGAACCCCAGCCTTAAAAATCGGGCGATCATCTTATTGACCGATGGAGCGGACAAAGATAGCTATCATACTTTTCAGCAAGCCCTGACGACACTGATCGCCAATGAGGTGCAGACGTTTACGATTGGTCTGGGATTGAATCAGAATAGCCCTGAGGAAAATGTGCTGAAGGAACTGGCTTCGAAAACAGGTGGGATGTATTTCTATAGCCCCACCTCGGATGATCTTGAGGCGATCTATCGCGCCATCCATAAGATGCTGCATAGCCAGTATCGCATCACCTATACCACGCACAATCCCGCAAAGGATGGGACATTGCGACATGTGAAGATCGATGTCATGGTGCGCGGCAATACCAGTTCCGATACGGCCAGTTATCGCGCTCCGTATGAGGAAAGGTTCGATCCGAGCGACACAGTGAAGGTCGAACATCCCAGCTTTGAGGTGGTTCCAAATCCGTTTACACCCAACGAGGATGGGTTCAATGATTATACCGAATTCAGACCAGGGGAGAGCGTCCCGGATGAATGGACCATTACGATACTGGATCGCAGCGGGCGATTGGTGCGACAATTGAGCAATGGCGAGCGGGCCTGGAATGGTCGCGATGAGGCGGGCCAGCTCATGCTGCCGGGAACATATCTCTATCTGGTGTTCGACCGCGACGCGGTGATTCATCGCGGGTTCATCCAGCTCATTCGATGAGCGGCGCTGGAAGGTCATTCGAATTGGTAACAAAAAGATGTTCATTTTGTATCATCTTGGGTTAGGAATGCAGAAACATCTTCTATCTCATGATTGAAGCAGTCAATTTTTCATAGCTCTAAACAGCAGATGTGAAAAATGGAAATGATCGTTGTTCCATAGGTTGGCGGTGGGTAACAGTCAAATCAACAATTAAATCACTAAACGTTAAACAAACAATTCAAGGAGAGTGCTTATGTCAAACTGGACAAAAGCAAGGCCAGCAGGTCACATCGCTGGCATCGGAAGGGGGATTTTAGGGGGATTCATCATTTTGGTGTTGTGTTTTACCACCGCCTTTGCTGATGGAAACGAACAACTGGGGATCACTTTGCCGATGTATCGTGGCAAGTACGATGTGGGAGTGGTCAGCCTGGGCTCGTTTGGCCTGCGGGGCGATGCCACCACGTTGATGAAAATTCCGGAGAACGCTCAAGTCATCGCTGCTTATGTTTACTTGAGCGGATACTCGAATCTTGCCCCGAATCAATTGGGCGATATTCTGGTCACCGTGAGCAATGGCGAGGATACCAAGATAAAAACGGCGAAGTGCATTGGTTATTCGCAGGAAGGCGATAAGCAGCGTTTCACCTATCGCGCTGATGTCAGCGATGTGGTGTCATTTGGTGAAAAACGCTACCATGTGCAGAGCAAACAGTTGCCTGCCCAACCGACCAGTGGGCGCATCTATGGCGGCGGATTGATTGCAATTTACAGCCTGCCGAATTATCCTGAGTCCGAGATCTGGATTGCTGATGGATTGGATTTCTTTGGTGCCAGCAGCGGATATCCGACGACGAGCCCAGTGGCGTTCCGATTCACGGGCAATCGTTTTGAACGCTACGGATCGGTAAAGATTTTTGCGGGTGTGGATCAGCAGAACACTGCTTCGGCCATCTGGTATCAGGTGGGGCATGGGAATCCCCCCCAGGCCGGTATCGTGGATCAAGCGGGTGCCGTTGATTATAACAATTCATCTAATTCCGATGCAAGCATCGATACCGATCCGATCCAGGACGGGTTGGGCGTCCGGCGTGGCTGGTCCATGGTGGAGTTCATCATCCCGGTGGGTTCGGAACAGGATTGGGCTGCGTTCCAATTGGAATCGCAGACCGAAATTTCCAGCAAGCAGCCGATGAGCGGAGTTTGGAGCATGGTGGCTTTCAAACTGCCTTTGGAGGAGACCGGGATCGGCGCCATTGGCGACCGGGTGTTCCATGACAAGAATAAGAACAAGGTCCGCGATGCGATGGAAGCTGGCATTCCCGCGGTGTTGGTTTCGCTCTATCAGGATAATGGCGACAACGTGCTGGATCCCAACAGCGACACTTTTGTGGATAGCGTCCGGACTAACCGGCTGGGATTTTATATCTTCCAGAATCTGAAGTTCGGGACCTATTTTGTGGACATTTTTCATCCTCGTATGAACGAACAGGGTGTGGAATTGACCACGAATAATGTCCCGGCTGGCCCTATTCAGGTCGTGGATGGAAATCCGATTCTGGATGTCGATTTCGGGTTCTGCTATACCGGACAACGCGGCAATCGACAGGTGCAATTCAATTCGTTCAATTTCCAAAGCGATAGCAATGGTATCTGGTTAAATTGGTCGACGCTGGCTGGCACTGAGAATATGGGATTCGACGTGTTCCGGAGCATGACGCAAACGGGCAATTTTGCGCTGATCAATCAGGACGTCATCCCAGCTTCGAACAATCAGAATGGGATTAACAATTATTCCTTCTATGACCCAGAGGTGGAGCCTGGCGAAACGTATTACTATCAAATCGTTGATGTGACTATGGATGGTGCTTCGACGGCGAGCTATGGCCCGGTGGCCATCACGGCTGGAGCGACCCGAGTCGCGGATGCAGGTACCAGCCCAAAAGCGCCAGCCGATTATCAGTTGGGTAATGCTTATCCCAATCCGTTCAATGGCCAGACCGCTATCCAGTTCTCGCTGGCGAAGCCGGCCGAGGTTTCGATCGCCATTTACAATCTGCAAGGCCAGAAGGTCCGGACTCTGCTGGCCGAACGCCAGGCTGCCGGCAATCATACGGTCTATTGGAATGGTCAGGATGAATTGAATCAACCGGTCGGCAGCGGTGTTTATTTGTATCAAATCACTATTAATAATATCAGCGAGGCCAAGCGGGTCGTCTATCTGAAGTAATTGGTGGCCTGAGCTGATCGAAGAGCGGTAAACACGCGCTTCCGAAATCGGGCGACACAGCAGCGCCATAATTGCTCCTCATCGCGGATGCAAAACGAGGGTTCATGGAATCCTCCCGATAGATCTAAGCGCCGCTATCGGGAGGATCCACCTCAATAGATGATCGAACAAATGAACAAGGCGCGAGTAAGGAGAGATTCAGGGTGGGTAAATACAATTTGATGATTCGGCTGATCGATGTAGTCTTTATTTTATTGTTCGGTTTCATTGCGATCTCCCAAATTGGTATCAGCGCAGCGATTGATCCGGCCAAGAGCACCGAAGCAGATCAAAGCGGGACCGACGCTCCCATCGAGATCATCATCGGGGTGAGTTCAGATGGCACCTATCCGGTCGAGGCGGGGAATCGGGTGCTGCGCGATATTCGGGAGCTAAGAGGCTATTTGTCGCAGAAAATGGCCGAGGCGACGGCTCAGGGAGTTCCCCTGGGAGTCCGGATTCGCGCGGCGTGGGATTCCTCCGTGGACCATAGTCTGGCGGTCGCCCGTTTGTGTCGCGAATTGGGCATCCCCAAAGGGTTGGATGTGATCAAGATGAAGATGGATTAGGAGCATGGGATATGAATTCGAATTTAATGATCCGATTAATCGATGTGGCGTTGATCATTTTGATGGGGTTTATTGCGATCAGTCGGATACGGACCGAATATATCGATCTGCCCTCAGCCGGGGAGAGCGAAACCCGGCTTCATCTGCCGCATGAAGCGAAATTGATCGTGGATAATAACAGATACAATTTCGAAGATAGCGGTCGGCGCTGGAGCTGCTCGAGCTTGGGCGAACTGGAGGCCTTTCTGGCCGATAAGAATCGTTATTATCAGGGAAGGAGCATGAAGCTGGTGATCACGATTCAACCGCGGCGATCTGTGATCATGCAGAATCTGGTAAATGTGCTGGATATTTGTCAACGACATAAAATTGAGAAGAATCTGGATTATGAAAGCTATTATTGATTATTTGAAGAACGGTGACGACCTGAGAACCTTATCGGCCTGGATCACCCTGATGATTATGCTGCTGATGTTCATCATCGCACAGATCATCGCTTTGACCAATATGATCCAATCTTCGGTCACCAATGAGCCGAAAATGGAATTACGCGAGCTGGTGAAATTAGAATTTCGGCCGAAACCAGAACGTGAAATCCCAAAGCAACTGAAGCTGGATGTGACGTCACAGCCAATTGTCACTCGTCCTAAACCGGACCAGGAAGCTTCGCCGGCGCCCACGCAGCCGGTGGTAGCCGCTGCGGCGGTGGCACAAGGGTTTGACTTGAAAAAATTATTGACCCAGGAGACCAACGCCGCCAAAAGAGGAAGCTCCAATCGATCCAATCCACTGGTAGCTGGTGTCTCGACCGAGGTGAATCGCGCAGGTCGTACGCTGGATGATTTTGATCTGAGCGGGGTGCTGGACAATCGCAATGCAACTTTCGCAGCGGGGAGACGATCGACGCCAGGGGGATCGGGCGGCCCGAAGGTTGGAATTGGCGGTGTGAGCGCCATTGGGAGTGGCACTGGCGCAGGCGGTACTGGCCTGGCGCTGTCTGGGCGAGGGACGAACCGTGCCAGTCGCGGCTCTGGGATTGGCAACGGCAATGGCGTTGCAACCATCTCGTTGCCTTCTGGCAAAGGCGGCGGCAAGGCCACTCTGGACATCCACGCGTTGATCCGATGGATGAAGGCCCATCCTGGGGTCATCCCCAAATTGGTGGCTTATGATATGGGCCATCAATCCGATGACCTGTCTTCAGCCGTAAATTTCTCAATCAACGGGAGAAGCTACACGCTGTTTCTGTCCTGCAATGAGACCGAGCTGCTATTGCGCATCTGTCTGGTTGAAGGGCAGGTGTTCACCTTGCTGAAGGACAATGGCATTCGGGAGGAGAGCAATTTTCTGATCATCGGCGATGTGGTGCGCAATGGCGCTGCTATCCAGTCGCTCATCAGTTCGCGTCAGGCGCCTGGCGATCGGGCTGCGAACTTCTATCAGATCTTTTGGAGCTGGTGGCTACAACAGCCTGAAAGCAGAAGTTGAAATAGCGGATGGGGTCGCGCGATTTACTCAAACCAAAATTTCCGTGACAGTTCCATTTCTGTGTCCTAAATTTTCGGGCCATGCAAAAAGAACTGTCACGGAATGCAGGGAATGACGCGAAGTTCGAGAAATAAAACGCGCGCTCCGTGCGATTTGTTGTGTTTCTTGGCCGGCTCAAAATGGAATTTTTCATTTTAGAATTTCAGGTCAAAATTAAATCGGATTCAGTGCTAATTTTTTATAGCTGAAATAACGAAATTGGGTTCAGTGATCTTCTTGAATCAGAGTTGAAATCAGCAACAAGGATGGGTAGCATTATGGGAGCGATCATTCGATTAAGGCTCGCGGTTTGTGCCCTGGGCGTATTGGGTATATTGCTGGCGGGTTGTGCGACCACCAGTCAGAAACCGGCTCAGCGGCTGAAAGTACCTCCAGGCCTGGATAGCACCACGGTGGTGAAATCGATGGAATTGGCTAAAAATAGTTTTGTTTCAGCAGATCAGGAGAAACAAGCCGCCCAATTGACCACTGCTGGCAAAAAAGAATTAGATAAGGTGGATGAGTTTTGGGCTTATCTGGAGCAGCGGGTGAAAAAGGCTGGCCTATCGGAAAACGACAAACAGTTATTCGATCGTGAGTACGATTTGGGCGCACAATATTTGGAGCGATTCAAAAAGCTTTCGGAAAATGGAACCAATGACAAAAAGGCGCTGGAGGTGCAGAGTTATTGTGTTCAGGCCAAAGAGCATTTAGAAAAGGCGGTCACGATCAATCCATTCGATAAGAACGCCCGAGCGCTCCTGGCGGTTGCCTATTATAACCTTCAGCACATGTTCGGCATCGAGAGGAATTATGAGAAGGCGATCGAAGTCTTAGAGCGCCTTACCCGGATCGAGAAAGGGGAGCACGAGCTGTTTCGTTTGCTGGCGGAAAACTATCTGGCAGTGAAGGATTATGAAAAGGCATTGCAGAATATCCAGAAGGCCCAGATGGTGATGCTGAAGACCAATTTTGAAGGTCCAGCCGATACCTCGCGACTGTTCTATTACATGTACACCCAGGGCGATATTTATGCCCGGATGTACGACGCCGCCAAATCGCTGAAGTCGTTCCAGGTGGCGGAAAAGTTTGCCCGAACGCCCCAGGAAAAAGCGGATGTTGAGAATTACATCAAATGGCTCAATTGGGACGGCGGGAATATCCGTGCCTCAGAGTTGTGGGACAAAATACTGATCCTCGAAAATAAAAAGGATTTTGAGACCATGGCGAAGGTTTGCGAGCAGGTGATCCCGATGCTCAAGACCAAAAAAGCCAAATTGGCCGTGACGCATAAGCTGGCCGTCGTGGAATTTGAGATCCTGGGACGAAAAGCCACCGCGGTCGAGAAAATGCGTCAGATCTACGATGCATTTTCGCAGGGTGAAATCCCGGCCAAGCCCGATGAGATCCAACCGTTTTTGGATAGCTATGGCGCAATGCTCTATCGGCTCGGCGTCGAAGCGCTCCAGAAACAGGAGAAAAAATTGGCGCTGGCCTATTTCACAAAAGCTGCTTCTTTTGATTGGGATCAGGTGGCCAAGGCATATATTGAATTGGTCACGCTATTGTGGAACGATCCAGAAAAAGCGATATATTATGGCAAGCGTGCTCTGGCAAAAACAAATGGGCTTTCGACCGAGGAGTCGACCGAGCTGTTGTCGTTGATGGTCCGAGCGCACAAGAGCGCTGGACTGTATGATGAAGCGCGGGAATATTATAAAAAGTGGAAACAACTGGAATCGAAAAAAACAGCAACAGGTGGAGCAGATCATGAATGACAAGTTTAAAACGGTCCACATCGCTGGTCTGATAGTCGCAGCAGCAGCGATGATAATCATGGCTAATGAGATCAAAGCGCAAAGCAGAAGTGTGGTGGTCGACCAGACCATTGTGCAGACCACAACGGTTTTAAATCCAAAGCTGATTAATTTCTTTGTTGAGGAATTTATGATCCCGGAGAAGGAAGTGAAGAAGATGATCATCTATGATCTGACCGGGGACGGTTTCGGAGACAAAGATATCGCGCGAACTTATCCTGGAGGCAGGTTCTATGTGCTTTCTCCGAGCGTGAAGGCACAGAAGATCATGAACCTCTGGAGCTTTGGGGGGAACATCAAATTCACTGCGAATTCGAATGACTCCCCAGAGCTGTTCGAGCACGCGCCAGATAGCGTTCGCGCCCAGGGTGCCATCTTCGCCGATTTGCTCCGTGGACTGCGGCGCAATTATAAAGGGGTGCCCATCAAAATTCATCTGGAACAGGATGACAAGGTGACGGCCATAGAGATGTGGGGCTATGATCCCAATCTCATGCGCTATACGCCGCAACCCGTCAATAAAGTGCCCGAGCAAATTCCAGTCATGAAGCTGATCTATCTGGAAAAGACCGTTGTGGATAGCGTTTATGTGAATCGGAATTAAACACGTGTGTTTAGCCGCGGAACAGCGCAGATTAGCACTCGATGGGCTGAATGGCATTTCGCGCAGACCTCGCTCAATTCGAGGACATTCAGGATTCAACACACCGCTTTGATTGCCCAAACAATATTTAGCCGTTGAGTGGAAAACAGAAGTCAACCTCCAAATTTGCCCGCGAACGGCATCGTGATGCGCAGACAAACGGGACGAATAGCATGCGCATAGCGCTGCTCGGTTCGTGGGCGTTTTTTTGTCATGATGCTGTGGGTGTGTTCAGCCATTTGAGGCTCGCGGGCGAATTTCTCAATCGTTCCATCCGCTTGTGATCCAATCAATGCAATGAAAGTGGTATCGAATTCAACAGATCGCATAAAATAGCTCTTACCGCGGTTCATTTAATTTTTTGACATATAACTTAGATTCAGAAGCCAGGGAACGGTTGTTGCAATGCATCAAGCCTACTTTTCAAGATTGCGAATTGAACCAGTAAGATTTAGCGAAAATCAATTACAGAGAGGCTGAAAGTATGCAGAATAATGTCCTGGTACGAGTCAATGGCGAACAGTCTGGACCGTTGACGACATCTGAACTCCGTGCTTTGGTGCGAAAAGGAAAGTTTAGCTTAAATGATTATGTATGGTCAGAAGACGATGATGACTGGATAAAAGCTGAGCAGTTGGATGAAGTCAGAAGGCTTTTCGAACAGGATACGTTGAATGATACCGAGCGCAAGGTGATGGCAATTGCCAGCGGTAAAGGTGGCGTGGGCAAAACCATCGTTACGGCTTCTTTGGGAGTTGGGTTAGCGGCCCTGGGCAAAGAAGTCATCCTGGTGGATGCAGATTTCGGCGGCGCCAATCTTCACACCTGCATGGGATTTTTGGAGCCCAAATATACATTTTTCGATTATTACACCATGGAGCGAGAGAACCTCGAGGATATTGTATTGGATTCGCCGATCAGAAATTTAAAATTGATCAGCGGCGCCTGTGGTACTTTGGGAATCGCAAATCCGAAATACAGTCAGAAACAAAAGCTCATTCGTGATCTCAGAAATTTGAAAGCGGATTACGTGATCTTAGATATGGGTGCAGGGACATCTCTGACCGTGATCGATTATTTTTTGGCAGTGGATATGGGCGTGGTCTTAACGACGCCAGAGCCGATGGCGATTCAGGAGGCTTTCGATTTCTTGAAACTATGCGTGTTACGGAAGTTGCAGCAGGCGTTCCGCAATGAGCCAGCCGTACTCGCTCGATTGGATATCGGTGGATTTAATCAATTGACTCAGCTTAACGCGCCGATGTCGGAATTGCTTCAAAAAGTGCGTCAGACCAGCACTGAAATTGCTGATCGCGTGATCGCAGAATTGGATTCGTTCCAGCCTAAGCTCATCTTGAATATGGTCATGGAGCCCGATGAGGTGAGGGAGGGAATGGCGATCAAGACCGCTGCGGCGGAATTGCTTTCGATCAATGTGGATTATATCGGATATATCGAATATGATGAAACCATGCGCCAATCCGTGAAGGAAATGCGGCCGTTTATTTTGCGCAATCCCAATTCGCCCGCTTCTCGAAGCCTGGCGCGCATCATTACGATCAAGCTGCTCAATAAGAGTCGGATCGCAGCATTATTGAAGAACTGGCAGATGCGCCGCACAGCACATGCGCAGGCTGAAACCTATCCCGTGACCAACCTGAATGAAAGCGACATCATTTGCTCGCACAAGTGCTTCTATTGGGATGATTGTGAATATCAGAGTGGTGGGATGCCATGTCGGGTGCGGCATCTCGAACCTTTGTTCAAATTTTAAACAGTAAAGATGCTCTTCTTGTAAACTCCTCCTATAAAATCGCCCTTTCAAAAGAGCGATATTTTGAGAGGGCGATTAATTCCAATGCAATCACCTCGACGTTGACCCGATGAAATTTGCTATATCCCTCAGTTCGAATTTTTGGCCAAATTTCTGCAATGAACAATCGCAGTGAGCCACTCAAGCAGTTTGGCGATACATTACCTGGAGTGACATAAAAAAGCGAGGCCTTTCGCTCATGTTACGGCTTCTTGCCGGACAATTGACCAGGATCAGCCTGCCTATTGACGCATCTGAGTCAGAATCGCATTGCCCATGGCTTCAAATATCCAAAAATTAGAAGAGGGGATTTTCATAATAAAGGATTATCAGTGTTAAAAAATCATATTTAGTCAGACTAATTGGCGCGCTTATTATTGGTGCAAATTCTTTTGCCATCGACATCACTTTGGGTATGCCAAATTATTTATCCGTTGGTTTCAGCTATCCGCTGGGGGAAAAAAGCTTAAATGCCCAGCGGATAGATGAACCCAACTGATTTTCAAATTTGACCAGGTAATCATAATGAACCCCAACCAACAATTCAATTGCGTTCCAGTTAGAATTTCATCTCTTGATATGGGCTGCACAAATACATTAACATTTGAACTCGGCGCTTTCTCCTATCAGGAGAAAATGAACTTGTCCTGTGCATTTCATTCGACGAGCGACCAAGGGTGAGATCAAAAAAGACAAAAAAAGTCTTTATTTTTATGCGGCAAATGCTTAAATTAGGCGGCAAAATTAATGGGAAATGAACCAAAACGAGGAGCGATCGATCATGGCAACGGATGCGCAATTGAGTGCGATGCGGAGCGATGCCAGGGAGATTTTTCAGGCAGGATTGCAAGCCGTGGATCCAATTCATGCCGTGAAACGGTTCTTGAAGAGGCAAGGTCATCGCATCGTTGTAAAAGAAGTGGAGTATGATCTCAGGGAATATGATGGGGTTTATTTGATCGGATTTGGTAAGGCGGGTGCCAGTATGGCCCGCGCGGTTGAAGAAGTTTTGGGCGATGAGTTAAAGCAGGGAATGGTGACCGTCAAATACGGCCATTTGGATCGTGTGTCGCCGCGGATCAAAATACACGAGGCCGGGCATCCGGTCCCTGATGAGGCTGGACTATCGGCTGCCAGGGCGATGGTTGAGTTTTTACGGCAACGAAAGGCCAAAGAGCTTGTGATTGCGGTGATCTCTGGCGGTGGTTCTGCCCTGTTGCCCCTGCCAGCCGAGGGCATCACTTTAAAAGAGAAACAGGAGATGACGCGACTTTTATTGGCGTGTGGTGCTGATATTAAAGAGATCAACGCCATTCGGAAGCATATTTCGCAGGTGAAGGGCGGGCAGTTGGCCAGGCTGGCTCAGCCAGCAACGCTGGTAACCCTTATCCTCTCCGATGTGATTGGAGATCCGCTCGATAGCATCGCCTCGGGTCCCACCGCGCCAGATCAATCCACCTTTGCCGATTGCTGGGCGATCCTGCAAAAGTACGATTTGATCGGGAAGGTCCCTGACCCGATCGAACGTCATCTCAAGGCTGGGCTGGAGGGCCGTCTCCCGGATACCCCCAAAGCTGGTGATCCCATTTTTTCGCGGACGCAAAACGTCATTGTGGCGAGCAATTGGGAGGCGGTGGCAGCCGCTCGAGATCGGGCCCAGCAACTGGGGTATCGAACGCTTGTGCTGTCCACTTTTGTAGAGGGCGAGACCAAGGATGTGGCGCGGGTTCATGCCGCAATTGCCAAAGAGGTCCATAAAACCGGGAATCCTGTCCAGAAACCCTGTTGCATCATCTCCGGCGGTGAGACCACGGTCACGATTCATGGCAACGGTCTCGGGGGCAGAAATCAGGAATTTGTGCTGGCGGCCGCCATGGACCTGGCCGGCATGGAAAATACCGTGGTGCTCAGCGCCGGGACCGATGGAAGCGATGGCCCCACCGATGCAGCAGGTGCGATCGCCGATGGCAATACCATCGCCAGAGCCAGTCAATTGCAGCTTAAGGCGTTGCAGTTCCTCCAAAATAACGATTCCTATCATTTTTTTGAACCGTTGGGGGATCTCATCAAAACTGGCCCAACCAATACCAATGTGATGGATATCCGAATCCTATTGATCAAATAACATGAGGCCAACTGGAGCAAATTACTCGAATGCTTAGATATGTCATTGTGCGCCAGGCGAAGCAGAGCAAAGCGATCCTGGGTGTCATGCGCGAATTGCCCTTTTTTGAATTTCGGGCATTATTTCATTTAGCTCGAATTAGCTTACAGCGTGAACATGGATTCGAGATCTTGATATGCTTTTTCTCAAATAAGATTTCTTGTGTCAATTCCGCTTCTGTGTCCTGATTTTTTGGTCACAAAAAAAGAACAGCCACGGAAAAGGATTTTAAAATACCACCTGAATTTCTTAATTGAACCATAATGATCGAAAATAAAAAATCTTTGCCCACGGAACACTCAGAATGACACGAAATTCGAAAAAGCGCTTTTGGGGCATTTTTTTGTGTTTCGAGGGTGCCTTGCAAGTCAGTCAGCCCACAGAAGAAACGCGTAGCCAATAACTCTTCTAAGATAAAAAATGCTTTTAGTATATTTTGGTGTGTTTCCTGGGCGACCTAAAATCTAAGTTCTGATTTTCAAATTTCAGGTCTAATGAAAAAATCTTTCGGAGCAAATTATGTTAGATGGCAATTTCGCCCGGCTGAAGGATCGAGATGAAGTGGAGAAAATCGTTATTCCTGAACGATTGCCAATCATACCGCTTCGTGATTTTATCGTTTTTCCCTATATGGTGACACCATTGATCATCGCGCGATCCAAATCGATGCGGTTGATCGATCGAGTGATGGATGGGGAAAAATTGGTGGGATTGGTGGCGCAGAGAAATCCAGAGATTGAAGATCCAGACGCCGATCATCTTTTTAATTTTGGTACTGCTGCTTATGTGCTGAAAGTGCTTCGCTTTCCGGATGGAAGTCTGCGAGTACTGGTTCAAGGGCTTTCTCGGATAAAAATCTTGAAATATGTTCAGCAGGAGCCCTATTTTGTCGGTCGCGTGAAAAAGTTGGAGGATCGCTTTGAGTTCAATCTCGAGGTTCAAGCGCTGTTCCGCAATATTTCGCATCAATTTCAGCGGATCGCCATGTTAGTTCCCAATTTGCCAGATGAACTGCAGATTGCCGTGATGAACATGGACGATCCCAGTCGGCTCACTGACCTGCTCGCATCGAACTTGAATCTGTCGCTGTTTGAGAAAGAGGATATATTGGAAACGGTCGATGTCCGCAATCGCATGGAGAAGTTGACCATTTTCCTCAATCGCGAGCTGGAGGTGCTGGAGATGGGATCGAAAATCCAGAACCAGGTTCAATCGGAAATGGGCAAGAATCAACGGGAATTTTATTTGCGCGAGCAATTGAAAGCGATCCAGCGGGAGCTCGGCGAGAGCGATGAACGGACGGCTGAGATCAACGAATTGCGACAGCGGATTTCCGAGGCCAAAATGTCGGAGTCAGCAGAAAAGGAGGCGCTTCGCGAACTGGATCGGCTGGCCAAAATGCCCCCTGGCGCTGCTGAATATACAGTGGCCCGCACTTATATCGACTGGTTGGTCAGTTTGCCCTGGGCCAAGGCCACTGAGGATAATCTGGATATCAACCAAGCCGAACAGATTTTGAACCAGGATCATTACGATTTAGAGAAAGTGAAAGAGCGAATTCTGGAATATCTGGCTGTGCGGAAATTAAAACAGGATATGAAAGGGCCGATACTTTGTTTTGTTGGTCCTCCTGGGGTGGGCAAGACCTCGCTGGGACGATCCATTGCGCGCGCGCTGAACCGCAAATTCATCCGCATCTCTCTGGGCGGCGTTCGTGATGAAGCCGAGATCCGAGGGCATCGCCGGACCTATATCGGCGCATTGCCCGGTCGGATCATTCAGGGCATTAAAAATGCAGGGTCCAATAACCCAGTGTTCATGCTGGATGAAATCGACAAGCTGGGAACTGATTTTCGGGGCGATCCTTCCTCGGCGCTATTGGAGGTACTCGACCCAGAACAAAATCAGGCTTTCTCGGACCACTATCTGGATGTGGCGTTCGACCTATCGAAGGTGCTGTTCATCACCACTGCCAATTATCTCGATCCCATTCCCCCAGCATTGCGCGACCGGATGGAGGTGATCGAACTGCCGGGCTACACGCTCGAAGAAAAGCTGCAGATCGCCTTCCAGTACCTCATCCCCAAGCAACTGGATGAGCATGGTCTGCCACGCAAAAGCGTGGTGTTTCAGAAGCAATCCATCAAGCATATTATTTCGAATTACACCCGAGAGGCCGGCCTGAGGGACCTGGAACGCCAGATCGCTAAAATCTGTCGCAAAATTGCCAGGCAGTTCGCTGCAGGACAAACTGATAAGGTGGTGGTTGCCAAGGCTAATGTCTCCCAATTTCTTGGGCCAGAGAAGTACTACGCTGAGGTGGCCGAACGGATTACGGAGCCAGGGATCGCTACCGGTCTGGCATGGACGCCTTACGGAGGAGATATTTTGTTTGTGGAATGCAGCCTGATTAAAGGGCAGAAAGGTTTGCTGCTCACTGGCCAATTGGGCGATGTCATGAAAGAGTCCGCACAGGCCGCCCTGACCTATGTACGTTCCCATGCCAGGCAATTGGGCCTCAAAAAGGATCAATGCGATCACTGCGAGGTGCATATTCATGTTCCAGCCGGAGCTATCCCCAAGGATGGTCCTTCGGCAGGGATTACTATGGTGATCGCCCTGATCTCGCTGTTGAAAAATGTCAAGGTCAAGAACAACCTTGCGATGACCGGGGAGATCACCTTGCGCGGCAAAATACTGCCAATCGGCGGGGTCAAAGAGAAACTGCTGGCGGCGCGACGGGCGGGCATTAAACACGTAATACTGCCCAGAAAGAACGAAAACGATCTGATCGAACTCCCAGAAGAGATCAAAAATGATCTCACGATCCATTTAGTCGACAGCATTGATCAGGCCGTGGAAATCGTCTTTCACCGTTAAGCCAGCTTGAATCGTTCGCTCATTCTGCGTTCGTTCGAAGGACCGTTCAATCGAGTGGTCCGCCAACGGATCGACTATTGGCGGATCACTTGTTGGGTCATCGATCAGCGCACAAAATTTCATCGGCCGAGACAGCGATTGTCAGAGGTATGATCATCGAACCATTTGCCACATTATCTTCGGGGACGCCGACTTCCAATCTGCAATGGCAAGACTTCGATTCCCCGCCTTCGCCTGCCAGATTCGCTTGGAATCGAACCAATCAATCTCAATGCTATGGATTTTGGGCCGATATGTCCCTTGAGGTCGCCCGTGAATTTGTTCACCTGATCGAACAATCGCTTGCATTTGTTAAAAAAAATGCTATATTATAGCCTCATGAATTTGGCAGGAGTTGGGATGCAAACGAGTCAACCGATCTTACTTCAGGTTCGAAATCTAAAGAAGTATTTCCCCATTAGAGGCGGGATTTTTGCGTCAGTGAGAGGTTATGTGCAGGCGGTGGATGGGATTAGTTTCGATCTGAGACGCGGGGAGACTTTGGGCTTGGTCGGGGAATCTGGTTGTGGCAAATCGACAGCGGCCCGATTGATTTTGCGCCTCATCGAAGCGACTGATGGAGAGATCATCTTTGATGGGCAAAACATCCGGGAGTTCGATCGCAAGCAATTGCAGCGGTTGCGGCGCGATATGCAAATCGTGTTTCAAGATCCATATTCCTCATTGAATCCGAGAATGACCGTGGAGAGTATCATCGGTGAAGCGCTTTCATATCATCACATTGCCACCGGGGCAGCGCGCCGCGAACGGGTGGTTTACCTTTTGGAGCGAGTCGGTCTCAGGCCAGAGCATTTGCGCCGGTACCCTCACGAGTTTAGCGGGGGCCAGCGGCAGCGAATTGGCATTGCACGCGCCCTGGCGCTCAAGCCCCGATTGATCATCGGCGATGAACCGGTGTCTGCCTTGGATGTTTCCATTCAAGCACAAGTGTTGAATCTCTTATTGGAATTGCAAGAAGAGTTCGGGCTGTCCTATTTGTTCATCGCGCACGATCTGCGGGTGGTCGAGCATATTTCCGATCGCGTGGCGGTGATGTACCTGGGCAAAATTGTAGAGCTGGCCAGTTCGAAGGATCTATATCGCCAGCCGCTTCATCCCTACACCGAGGCGCTCCTCTCAGCGATTCCTATACCAGATCCACGGACGAAGAAGCAGCGCATCCTGCTGCCGGGGGATGTGCCGTCGCCAATTAATCCGCCAGCCGGATGTCGATTTCATACGCGCTGCCGCTATCGAATGCCAATTTGCGAGAAAGTCGAACCCGAGTTTAAACTGGTTGAGCAGCACCATTGGGTCGCCTGTCATTTGCGGTGACAGATCTAAAAATCCGAAACCAAACAGCGCGCTAAATCAGCGAGCCTTAACCGAATCGGTTTTGCGATGAATCCATGCGCATGGGTGCGACAGTCATAAAAAAGAAAGACACAATAGCCCGGCTTGCACGATTGCTCTCGGTGGTTCAGGGGAAAAAGACGGCGCTGATCGTCAGCCATACCAACCCAGATCCTGATTCGATCGCCAGCGCCCTGGCATTGAAATATCTGCTGCAGGAGCTTGCCAAGATCAAATCGACCATTGCATTCGATGGAATAATTGGAAGGGCTGAAAATCGGGCGTTGATCGAATATCTTGAACTGGAATACGTGTTTTTGGAGCACATTCGGCCAGAGAATTGGGAGATCATCGCGCTGATCGATACCCATAGTGGCATGGGGAATAACCCGCTGCCAGCTCACCTCCCGATCACAATTGAGATAGATCATCATCCCGGTGCCGGGGATCATCGAAGGGCTTTATTTAGTGATATTCGCGAGAAGTTCGGTGCCACTGCCACGATCCTGGCCGATTATCTGCTATCTGCTGGATTAAAGATTGGGACCAAGCTGGCAACGGCGCTGTTTTATGCGATCAAAGCAGAGACGCAGGATCTGGGGCGCGAGGCGAAATCGACCGATCGGCGCATTTATTTGACATTGTATCAGATCATCGATTATCCAGCATTGGCCAAAATTCAACGGGCCGAACTGTCGCCGCTCTATTTTCAAGACATGGGGCGCGCCATTCGTCGTACCAAAATCTTTGACGATGTGGCCATTTCTGCTCCAGGAAAAGTCAACAATCCAGATATGGTCGCTGAACTGGCCGACACGTTATTGCGTTTAAAAGACATCCGTTGGGCCATTGTCATGGGGTGTCATCAGGGCAATATGTTTATCTCCGTGCGGTCCAATGATCCAGATCAAGATGCTGGAGAGCTGATCAAAAAGGTGGTGGGAAAAATTGGAACCGCTGGCGGCCATGAAACCTTTGCCGGCGGCAGAATCCCTTGTGAAAATGATCCCAGAGCGTTCTGGCGATTAAAAGAGAAAATTCAGCGGAGATTTTTAGCCGAATTGGGTTACGATCGACGCCGCAAAGGAAAAAAACTGATCTCATTAGAACGATAAGATATGACACCAAAACAACTGGCAATAGCGACAGCCAGACAAGCTGGATCGATCCTTCGAAACAACCTCGGTCTGTATGGCGCACATAAAGCAGAAGATAAGAGTCCGTTCGATTACGTCACTGAAATCGACCGTACCTGCGAGCAATTGATCATCAATTCCATTTTGGATCATTTTCCGGATCACGAAATCCTATCCGAAGAGTCAGGGCGCAATGACAACACCAATGACCTTTGCTGGATCGTTGACCCTCTCGATGGGACCACCAATTTCATCCATGGCAACCCGCATATCGCGATCTCCATTGCTTTGCAACAGGCCGGCCAGATTATTCTTGGCGTGGTATATGATCCTTTTCGTGATGAGATGTATTATGCTGAACGTGGTAAGGGGGCCTATTGTAACAATCAACGCATTCAGGTTTCTCCATTGAACCAGCTTAATCATTGTTTAATTGCCACCGGTTTTCCATTCCGCTGTAAGGAACTTCTGGACGAATACTGGAAGGTGCTCTCGGCAATTTTTTTAGCGGTCAGCGGGATCCGACGGACTGGATCTGCGGCGCTGGATCTGGCGTATGTGGCCTGTGGCCGGTTCGATGGCTTCTGGGAGTTGCGGCTCAGCCCATGGGATATTGCTGCTGGCGCGCTCCTTATTGAAGAAGCAGGTGGCAAAATCAGCGACTTTGAAGGACAGGATAAACATATCTGGGTGGGCGATGTGGTCGCCTCCAATGGCATGATTCATGATTTCATCCTCAGTCAGGTGCAAAAAGTTTTCCCTCTCAACCCCTGATAACCGAGCGCCCAATCTAATGAATCGACCGCTCGTTCTGAGCCTCGCGTTCAGTAAATTGATCGGAGTTGTCTGCTGGCGAAAACAGGACAAATGGTTCGCGAGATGCAATTTTATCCCCATCAATTGCGGATCCCGGTGTCCTTTCGATAGTTCGATTTGGTTGCCATTTGTCTGATTGATCCTTATACCTTGCCAGCAGGAAAAAATGTAACGGCCGAAGGGATAACGTCCAAGGATCCGCTTGCCGAAGTATTGTTCGAATGCTGTTGTCAGTGTCGCTGTTTTTGGATCGCTTCAATCCAAAAAAATTGAAGATTTTTTTAGGAAATAAATCTTTTTTTTCTTATATTCGGCCCATAATTCACTATATCTTGGTAGAACTCAGGAGATCTCTATGAAAAGATTCGTTGTGGTATTGTTGCTGCTTTCTGTTGGGATGTTTGCTTGTGGAAAGAAAAGTGAGGTAGCCAAATTGAAGAAGGATACCCCGGCATACACATTAACCAAAGCCCTGTCAGAGAAACTGCCCTATCTTGATCCAGATAAAAATAACAAGCTCATCACTTGTAAAGCATTCGTGGTGACGACGGGCGAAGTGATGCAGGCCATCTATGATAATTCGGGCAGTCGTGTCGAGCAGCTTAAAAATCTCGATGTGAACCGCGTGAAAGACATCATCATGCAGAGCGCCAGGGGTATTGCGGAACAAAAGCTTGTGCTGAACGAGATCAAGCGTTCCAAGTTTGTCGTCTCTGAACCGGAGATCGACAGCCTCATGAACCTGCAGTATAGTCGTTACGGCGGTGAAAAGCAATTCGAGCAATTGGTGACGCAGAGCGGCGCGAATTACGAAACGGTCAATCGCGATATGCGCAATGTCTTCCTGATTGATCGCTATCTCCAGTCGATTTTGGGTGACAAACTGGATGTATCTGAGGAAGAGGTTGCCTCGGTAAGACATATTCTGTTGAGCACGCAGGGCAAGAGCGAAGCGGAAAAGAAGGTCATTCGGCAGCGGATGATGGTGGTGCTGGTGCGAGCCCGCGGCGGCGAGGATTTTGCAGAGCTGGTCAAAGAATACAGTGAAGACCCTGGTTCAAAGGACAATGGCGGTTTATATGAGAATTTTCCCCGCGGCACCATGGTCCAACCCTTTGAAGACGCCGCTTTTTCGGTGCCAGTCGGCCAGCTTAGCGATATCATCGAAACCAATTATGGCTTTCATATCCTCAAGGTGGTCGATCGGAAAAAGATCAAAGAGCTCGATCCCCCAAATCCAACATTGGAAGCCCAGCTAAAGGATAAAAAGAAACCACAAGTGTTTCAAGAATACATCCAAAAGATCAAAGAAGAGCAGGGCTACAAGGAGATTGAGTTCTAAGCATCGTGTGGAGCGGTTTTCCTTTCAAATTTTTGAGTTCACCCTAAAAGCCACGAATTGCACCAATTTCACAAATTCAAGATTTAATCAATTGCAAAGAATCAATTCGTGTTCATTCGTGAAATTCGTGGGTTGAACCTTTTTAGAATGGACTCATTTTTAGAAACGAAATAGGGTGATGGGTTTTCCTGTCCGATCGGAATTTTCGGGAGGAAATCCCATCACTCTGCTTGTTGGATTGAATTAGCTAACCACCCGAAACTGGCGGCTGCAAGGTGATCACTTGACCATCCTGGGGCTGGTAATCCAACCGTTTGAAATTTCCATCCACATAAGCAAAGGCGATTTGGTCATACGGGATGTCGAATCGTTCCAGGATTTGTTTCAACGATAAGCCTTCTTCCACCTCGATGCGACGGGTGTATTGATCGACATCCGGTTTCAATTTCTCCCTCAACTTCCCACCAGATTTCAAATATATGACCATATCATGCTTCCTCAATTATTTCATGTTCAAATTCAGGCGCTTCTAATCGCGACATTCGCCGCGCTGACGGGTAGTCTATTGGATAATGATTTTGCCAAATAAAGTGATTTTGGGTACGGCCTTTCAGCTCATCGAAATCAGTTCGTCTGCTAAATTGTTCGACTGGGTTCCAGGAGCGAGCCATCAATCGATTGCTGAGCGCGCATCCGTTGCTACCCAGCAAATGGCAGAAGCGAACCAGACATTCGCATGTACAGTACAGCGCACATCGCGCCGCAGTTCCATCAGGCCTGCCGATTTTTATTATCCTTAATGACCGCCACAATCGCCTGGATGTGCTGTTGCTCCAGCGATTTTTTGATCTCTTTGGCGATTTCCCGTTCGACTCGCATTTCAATATCCATGAAATGGGAGGCCAGTTTAACCAACCAGCGATGATGCTTTTGCTCTGCAAGCTCTCGAGCATTGGTGATGCTGATCGTAATCATAGCGATATTCAGGTTACTGAATCAATGTTTCATCCGCAAGCGCTGTCTGATGCTGAATTGCCCACTGGATCAGCGAAAGGGCTGCCGGAAGATTCTCCTCAAAGGTTGGTTGAATTTCCGATTCGGGCAATTCGAAGCCGGGATTATAACTATCGGGACGAAGCTCGATCGTGAACGCAGGGACGCGAAATAGCGCATAAAGCCAGTCCGCCGTGTCCCCACTGGCCAGATACAGCGTCGAAGACTGGCCCGGCGTGTAATTTTTCCCATGAACAGAGCGGATCTGGTGGGCCAACGCGACGGCTAAACTATCGAGCATCGCCTTATCTGGGGCAGGTTGATTGGTATAACCCCAGGGATAAAGCACCAATTGGCTATAGCTGTGGTAGCTGATCAGTGCCTTCGGCGATTGATGTTCCAAAAATGTTCGGATCGCCTGAGTCTCTGGCTCTGAAAATGGGGCTGGTCCGCGGTATATTTCCGAAAAGGTATCTCCAGAAGAACCTGGCCCACCCCATTGATACCCGTAATTGCGGTTCAAATCCACCCCAAAGCTGCCATCGCCATTATTGCGCCGGTTCTTACGCCACAGCCGATCCACGGTTACCGAGTAATGATGGCCGTCCGGATTAACCATGGGGACCACCCATATTTCGGCGTGATCTACGAGTTGCGTGACGGTTGCAGTGGCCCCGTAGTGTTCGATCAGGTAACGGGCGATCAACAGCGGGACATCCACGGAGATCCATTCCCTGGCATGATGGGCTCCCATGAATATCACCACGGGTTCTGATTCGTCCTCATCGACCCGATCGCTGATCTTTAATGCCCATAGCTCGCGGCCTTCATGAGAACGACCGATAGAGCTCAAGTGAGCGATGGAGGGATAATTTTTCGCTAAGCGGTGAAGCTCGGCATCCAGTTCGGCGTAAGTGTGATACAGACCAGCCGTTGGATCAGCAGGATTGCCAGGATCGCATACGCTGTTGGTCAGAACGAGCGAGAGCATCAGGATCAATAACAGTTGAAAACCATATCTTAAATAGCTCATCGAAAGGTTCCCTCCCTTCCGCTCGCATTGCGGGCAATAATTTGAACGGTGAAGCCAGCCTCGCGAAGTCGCTCGATATAAATATCATACGCCCGCGCAATGACCGTATCACCGATCACCTGCCAGAGGTCGACCCCAGAATTGACCACAGTTTGCAGATCGCTGGAATCTTTCAATATAATTTTGACCAACCGCTGGACCAGATCACTCTCCTGGATCGGTTGCGATTGCATGCCAAAACTTTTCAACATCTTGTCAGTTCGAACGACCACATAGTCGGGCTCTCGAACGATGACCTCGGCCCCAGCGGCGCGCAACCGCTGAATTTCTTCAGGGTTTTTATAGTACACCTTCTGGAGTGTTGGTCCTGTCGCCTGGCGTGGCTGCTGGTTCGATTGGCAATTGGCCAATATTAAGCATGCCACGAGTAACAATAAGCTCCGTAGCATATATCAGGTCCTCCAAGGTTGATGTGAGCAAATCTATTTCAGTTTTTATTCTTGTCCAAATGCATGAAAGCATGTCATGCTCGAATTTCTTAAATGAAATTTTATATTTTGCTGGCCCACGAAAGGCACGAAACTACTCCCAGCGCAATTTTTATTTTTTGAATTCTGTGCCATTCCGTGTGTTCCGTGGGCAAAGAGCCATTGCACTCTCAAACGCCAAGGTCCAATATAGATGCTATTTTAAAATCATATTCCGTGGCAGTTCTTTCTCTGTGTCATAAATCCTGGGGACACAGAAGCGGAACCGACATGGAAATTTCTATTTAAGAAAAGAGCATTTCTTGAACGCAAAAGGCCTTTTCGCGCTCAAAAACCCTTCTTACAAGAGCAAACGATACTCAAAATGAGAAATTTCCCTTTAAGGTGCCGATGAAAGGCATGAAACCACACCGAGCGCAATTTTTATTTTTTGAATTCTGTGCCATTCCGTGTGTTCCGTGGGCAATGAACTATCACATGCACAACCGCCAAGGTGCATCTCAGCAATTGAGATGAAACTTATAATTCTAAAATGAACGGATTATTACTTAAAAAGATTTCCTGGACACAGAGTCCACAAAGCAAACGCAGAGATCACGGAGCAAGTGATCAGTAGTCATTTCTATGGGAACTCCGCGATTCTCCTCGATCTCTGTGTCCCAAGACAGATACATTGTAGCCAGCATCCTTGATCAGCTTTTGAATCCTTCAATTGAGAATTTCAGGTGAAATTCAAATTGGCGAAATTGGCGTATTAGCAGTTGTTAACGTGCAATTCTGAATTCAAAAGTTTAAGATTTGAACAGCGGCGCAGCGCCTTGAATTTTGTCTCGCAAGGATGCAATTTCTGAATCACTGATCGGCTCAAATCGTTTTGCAATGGATACTGCTTTCCAAAAGAAACTTTGTTCACCTGGTGGGATGGCCGCTGTCGTATGCTGCGATAGTGTAAATCGCAGGGCTGCGGCGGCGAGATCGTCATCCTCAATCGGAATGTACCAGAGCTTGGGATAAGGTTTGGTGCTACCGGGCGGTACTGGTCCGAACGCCAATGCCTTCAGCGCCAGGATCCCCATTCCTTTTTCGCGGGCTTGCGCCACGACGCGATGTCCAAAATTGCCATTGAACCAGCAAATGAGATTAATGGGGAAGAGCACAGTGTGAAAATCGAATTTTTGCATCGCCAGCAGCGCGGCGGTCTCAGAATGAGCTGAAAATCCAAGGTAACGGATTTTTCCCTCTTGCTGTGCCTTGATGAACAATTCCATCGCGCCGTCCTGGCCGAAGGCTTGCTCCACATCTTCCTCCGTGGTCAGCGCATGGAGCTGGTACAGGTCGAAATAGTCGGTTTCCAGCAATTTGAGCGATTCATTCAGCTCCCGCTCTGCCCCCTGTTTCGATCGCTCAAGCGTTTTGCACGCCAGAAAGCAATTTTGTCGATAAGGCTTCAGGGCTGGGCCCAGTTGATATTGGGCATTGCCGTAGGTCGGCGCAATATCGAAATAATTGACCCCATGGTCATAAGCTCGAGCAACCAGATCGTTGGCCTCGGACTGCTCCATGTTCCGCACCAAAATGCCCCCAAAGCCGATGATCGATAGCATTTCATCGGTCCGACCCAATTTCCTTTTGGGCAAAAGGGAGGATTCTATGTTCTGTTTCGAGCCACAATTCAGAAATGGAAACAAGGTGAATCCTGCGCCCCCTAATACGCTGAACTCAATAAATTGTCGACGATTCATATCGCTCCTTTCATATTTTTTGTCCAGCGATTATCGATGCCCCAGGATCAACTTGAACGCCTGTTATTGACCGATATCATCGGCTTCAAACTTTAGGACAATTTTCATAATCTCTGGACGGTTTCCTAATCGCACTGGCGGCCCCCAGGTGCCCACGCCACAAGAGACGTAAATATGCGTGGAGCCCTTTTTTAAATAGCCCCAGCTTTTTTCATAGACTTTAGCTGTGATGAAATTGAGCGGCCAAAGCTGGCCGTGATGGGTATGACCGGACAATTGCAGGTCAAAGCCGTTTTCGGCGGCCTCATTTAATTTGAACGGCTGGTGATCCAATAAAATGACCGGAAGATCTGGATTGACCTGCCTCATCAATTCGGACAGATCTTTTCGCTGTCGACCAGCAAATTGTCGGCTGCTGCGATCTTCCCGGCCCACCAGATAGAGGCTGTTGTTGACTTTGACCACGCTATCCCGCAAAACAGTTACCCCATGTGCTTCAAGATATTTGACAGCGGATTCCACGCCACCGATGTACTCGTGGTTTCCAGTGATCGCATAAACCCCGAATTTCGATCGGAGGTGCTGCAAAGCATCGCCCAGGTTTTCTCGAATGACTGGCGCCAGGTCTTCATCCACGACATCGCCCACCAGCAAAATCAGATCAGGGTGGAGAGAATTTATCTGATTTACGATCTTGCAGAACCGCTGCCGGCCCACGATCGTTCCCAGATGAATATCCGAAACCGCCACGATCTGGAGGCTATTCATAGCGGTTTTCTTCGGGATCCTGACGTTCAATTCATTTACTCGAAAGGCGCAGGCGTTGATAAAACCAACCAAAACGGTAACCAGAACAATCCCGATCGAAGTGATCAGTGCCATCTGTTTCAATTTGGCGTAATCATCGGTGATCAGATGGAAAAATGGCAGCCAGTGATTGATCAACCGGGCCAGATCGATTAGCACCACGATCAAAAAGAAATAGAAGAACAGGGCGATCCAGAACGAGCCGATCCAGACCAAGATGTCGCTGAGCAGTGATAGATAGATTTTCTCTAAAAATCGGCCAATGATATAAGAAAGTGCCAGAAACAAAAACAGGATCAGGAAAGGAATCTTAAACCGAGAGCCCTGTGGCAGCGCCTGCCAGCCACGAATGAAAATGTAATAGTTCGCGGATCCATAGATAACAAGAACGATGCTGAAGAAGATGATGAAATTGATCACTTTCATAATTGCGCGATGGATGTGGTGATTAAACTCCGATAATCGAGTACTGCTGATTCCAATTTCAATCAAATCGCCCCAAATTCTCTGCGTCGTAACAACCTGCCTTAAACGGGAATTTTATGATTCCCTGCTTCGAATAGGGCTGAGGGAGGAAGTCAATTAGTATAAAATTGAGCGATTGTTCATGAAAAGATCAATCTGGCTGCATTCTACTAATTCATTCCTCCAAGAAGAAAATAGCCAAAATGAATCAGAAATGCAAGCAGATTTATGGGACAGATAAAATAAAAATTGATGCTGAGACCATTCGAAAACCCCCCAAACGAGGTTTGTTTAATTCGAGGTGCCTTGGCATTTAGGGACCCAAACGCATTACCGAGTTCACTGGGTGACAAATTCCATTGGCCTCAGATCAGAATTGTTGGACACGGAAAAAGAACTCACACAGAAGAAAGCTTTTTAAAATTCATTTCTGTGTCACTTCCAATTCCGTGACCAAAATATTTTTTAGGGACACGGAAAAAGAACTCACACCGAAAAAAGCTTTTTAAATTCATTTCTGTGTCAGTTCCAATTCTGTGGCCCTCAAAAATTTTTTTTCCTGAAATGAAAATTTAATCTCTAAGTTGACCACGGAACCCACGCAAATGCACGGAATGCACTTTTTATTTCTCTTCTTTCGTGCCATTCCGTTTTGTTCCGTGGGCAAAGGGTTTTTATATTTCACTGCCATAGTTCATTTTAGAATTTCAGGTATCATTTTAAAATCTCATGGATGCCTATGATTCGAAAGCATTGGCACAACAGAGACGGGCGCATCCCTAAATTTTGCTTCTGCTCGTCTCATAGAACGATTCTCTCCCTGCCGCAAGTCTTGTTTCTTGTCAGAATTTCCCCTTGCTTTTTAGCCGCTGTTTTGATATATTCAATCCGAGACCAGGCAAGAACCAGGGTTTCGACGAGTGGAGAAACGAATTGAGGACGATCCAATTATGAACCATGCGAAAGGAAATTTCTGAAGCGGAGGACGAAGAATGCAAATCAAAGTCAACAAATCTGCCTGCACTGGCTGTCGCTTATGTCGGCAGATCTGTACCATTTATCATTTCAATGAAATTAATCCTCGCAAAGCTGCGCTGCGGATCGAGGCGAAGTTTCCTGTCCCTGGCACATTTCGTCCTTGGGTTTGTACTCAGTGCGGAAAATGCGCCGAGGCCTGTCCCGAGGATGCCATTTACGAAAAGGACGGCGTTTATTTCATCGATGAACAAAAGTGCACTCGCTGCCTCGTCTGTGTCGACGTGTGCCCCTTCGATGTGATGTTTGTGCACGACGAGGTCAATATTCCCATTAAATGTGACTATTGTTTCAAATGTGTGGAGGTGTGCAATACAGGAGCCCTTGTCCGGGCCGATTGAGATGATTGGGATCGACAGGAAAAGACTAACATCGAACGCTGAATAGCAAATAATCCCCAATTCTCAATGACCAAAACGGCTGACTTTATGCGAATGATGTTTAAGGTTTCTGAATGTGAAACTCGATATTCGTCTTTTGACCTTTGGAATTTACTGTTGAAGCGCTCAAAATAAGGAGATCCCTCATGTACGGTTTTGCAGGAAAGATGCTGCGAATCAATCTGAAGACAGGAGATATAGCCAAACATCCATTATCCGAAAGCTTTGCCAGAGAATGGCTGGGCGCACGGGGCATGGTCGCGAAGATATTATATGACGAAGTGCCCAGGGATGCAGATCCCCTGGGACCGAAGAACAAGCTGATTGTAGCGCCAGGCGTGCTCACCGGGACGTTTGTTGCTGCTGGTTCGAAATGCGGCTTTGGGGCGATTTCACCTGCGACCAACGGTCATGCCGATTCCAGTGTTGGGGGACACATTGGTCCAGAGTTGAAATTTGCCGGTTACGATTTGATTATATTCGATGACATATCGCCCGAGCCAGTCTATCTATTTATTGAGGATGATAAGGTGGAACTTCGTTCGGCCCGACATCTATGGGGGAAGGGATCGATCGATACCGAGAAACAATTGAAGGAGGAATTGGGGGAAGATTTTGAGATTGCCACGATCGGGCCGGCTGGGGAAAATGGGGTGGTGTTTGCGTGCATCACCCATGATTTTGGTCGCAATGCCGGTCGCTGTGGTGTCGGCGCCGTAATGGGTTCAAAGAAAATCAAAGCGATTGCGGTGAAGGGGACAAAATCATTTCCGATTTATGATCTGAAATCGCTCACCCGACAGACCGAGGCAATTATCCAGCGCACGAAATCCCATCCCAACATGGCGCCCTGGCAGAAATATGGGACGGCTCTGTTCGTCGGTTGGTCCAATGATCAGGCCGCGTTTCCTGCGCGGAATTTCCAGTCGTCCTATTACGAACAGTGGCCAACCATTGATGGCGAGCGACTGGTGGCCGAGAGCAAGGTGACCGATAAGGCCTGCTTCGGCTGCTGGATGAACTGCGGCAAATATTCCCGTGCGAAAACGAAACACGGGGATGTCTACATCGAAGGCCCGGAGTACGAAACGATCGCCCTGATCGGTGGCAGTTGTGCCATGACCAGCATTCACGATGTGACGTACGCAAATTATCTGTGCGATAACCTTGGGATGGACACGGAAAGCGGCGGCAGCGTAGTGGCATTTGCCATGGAGTGCTACGAAAAAGGGATCATCACCAAAGCGGATCTGGATGGACATGAACTGCGCTGGGGCAATATTGATGATTTCGAATTTTTGTTGAGAAAAATAGCTTATCAGGAAGGAATAGGTAAAATTTTAGCCAAGGGCACTAAAGGCGCAGCGGAAATTCTGGGAAAGGACTCCATCAAATTTGCCATGCAGCAGAAGGGACTGGAGAGCAGCGGCTACGAATCCCGATGGGCCCCCTCCATGCTGCTCTCGTTCATGACGGCGGACATCGGCGCCCATCACAATCGCAGTTGGTCGATCACGGTCGATCTCGAATTGGGCCGGGACGAGATCAAAGGCAAGGCGCCGGTGGTGGTGTATCTCCAGCACATCCGGCCATTGTTTGACACACTGAGCATCTGTCGGCTGTTCTGGGGTGAACTGGATGTTTTGCCCAATGAGTACACCGAGTCGCTCAACTATATCACAGGTTGGAACCTCACCGAGGCCGATCTGATGAGGACCTCCGAGAAGATCTGGAATTTGACCCGCGCCCATTTCTTGCAGCGGAATGGTGGCCCCGGCAGGATTCATGATATGCCCCCAGCTCGCTATTATGAAGAACCGATCCCCGACGGCCCGGCCAAGGGCAAAATGCTCACGTTAGAACAAATCAATGCGATGCTGGATGAATACTACGAAGCCAGAGGGTGGGATAAAAATGGCAATCCGACCGAGGCGGTGCTGCGGGATCTGGGGCTGGACGATGTCGTGGAAGATCTGAAGAGAATTGGACAGCTTGGACAGCCGCTGCCGCAAGGGATTCCCAGCGTGCGCGGCCAAAAATTGAAACCGAAGGCGATGTAAACAGCAATGTAGGTTCTTTTGATTCAATATGCAATTGGTTTTCCCTCCCAGCCATTGCCATTGATCGCTGGTTGAGATCTCCTGGCATGGCTGGGATCATCGGGATCTGGCAGCCAGCGGTTTGTTTTCAGCCCGCTGTCCCATCACGATCTCCATCGATGTTCAGTCAATTTCCTTGATGAAAAGAGAAGATTCCAAAACATCACTGAAATCTTCATGAACATGTTCAAACCCGGGATCTGGAACATAGCGAATCGGTTCAATCGAAGCACCATGCTGAGTTCGTATCGGCTGGCGTTTGCTATTTCCCTGGCGCTTCACGGAATGGCGCTATTGCTCGTCGGATTTTTATTGAACCCGACCGATATTTCGGACTGCGAAACGCCAGCGCTGGTGTTCGATTTGATGCCAACAGAGAATAAAACCCGCGATATCGCTGCTTCAGCGACCGAGCCGATCGCCCAAAATTCCTCTTCGAGGAACAAGGCTCGAGTCGCAACATTGTTCCCCATGGGTCCTTCTGTGACGCGCGCGTCAGTCGCATCGAGCGAAGACTTGATCGAAGATGGCTATGAGATCCGTGATCCATTGGAATCCACTGCAGAGGAGCTGGCTCAACGCCAAGACCTGGCCCTGACGACAGTGGCTTTCGCGCCATCTTTGCTTCAAAAAACGATGGCATCCCCTCGCCATAACGCATCAGAGCTCAAATTGGCCCTGCCGAAATTGCCTGTTTCGCATCAACACCAGCATCAATTAAAAAAGGCCATCAAAAAGGTAATGGATCGATTATTAGCGCTGGATCAAACGGACACCACGCTGTGCTTCGCCTATCGATCCCAGGTTTTCAATGTCACGGTCCATCGATTTCTCCCTCAAGATCCTATTGATCTCGAAACAGCAGTGATTGATATAGAGACTCAGAGCGGCGATCAACAGTTGACCACTCAAGTTCGTTTGCGCCGACTTGCGTTTTCGCATTTTGCACAATTGGTCGATCATTGGGATTCTCAAGTGGCGATTCACAACGATGTATTAGAGGGGAGATTTCACAGCAATTATCCATTTGTCATTAGTCGAAGCGCCGGCATAGCGCCAAGATTTCATGGCAAAGTGACGACGGCTGCTTATGATTTCAAAACCAGCGGCCATTTTCCCTGGTTCGACCGCAATACGATCTTTCAAGCGGGGATCGAAACCGGGGTTGAACCGATCCAATTTCCGGCGGATTTATTCCCATCGCTGGCACAAGCCGATTCGTATCCCTTGCTTCGTTTCAAAGAGGAAAGCTGGGTGACCTTCCATGCGGATGGTTCCATCCAATATCGAACCAAATCCGCTGGCGCAGGCGTGCGCGGGTCGGATGGTCCTTCACAAGTATTTTTCATCATCGGTGAGTTGGGAGCTAAAATCCATGTCAAAGGAACAGTCATGGGTAAAATATTGGTGTATTCAAAAGGAGATATCATCATAGATGGGGACCTGATGTATGCCCATCCTCCTGAACGTTTCCCTGATTCGGGTGACTTATTGGGTTTAGTCAGCGGAAAGAACGTTGAGATCGCCCATCCTGGCATTACAGGGCAGGGGGATCTCAACATTTACGCGGCGATCTATGCCCGGGGATGGTTCCGAATTCCGAACCTGAATGGCAGCGGAGAAGCAAAGCTACGCATCTATGGAAGCCTGTCTGCTGGTTGTCTCTCTGCCACCGAGCCACGCTATGCAACACATGTCCGCTTTGATCCACGTTTCGAACGCCAGCGACCGCCTTTTTTCCCCTCCACTGACCATTTTGAGATTGCGGAATGGTCCAGGGAATGGGAAATAGCGCCCAATCTTCCCTGAACTCGAAAAAGAACTCTACATTCCTTGTCTTTCAATCTTTGAGCACAAATCAAGGCCCGTTTACTTCCGCGCCATGGTCCTTGAGGAACTCGATTCTGCCCTGGTACGCCCGCCTTGTTTCGATCATCTTTATGCTCATGCTAAAAATTTTTAGACCAAAAGGAAGCAATATCTCATTTGCTGGAGGAAATGCTTCGGCAAAAAAAACGCAATGGCTGGTAAATAGCGGTTGAATTGCTTTTCGTCCAGACAAGAAACGCTTTGGAAATTAAAAAGGATGCAATTCTTGGAGATGACGAATTGCACCCTTGAAATCAGAAGCAGTGAGATTTTGCCTGAATTGAGGTTATGCATTGCAGTTTTGGCGCCGAATTACAGTTTCCCACAGGCAGCCATTAAGGATTTCAGGATTGGCTCGGGGAAAGGTACGGCCCGCGGGGCTAAAGGATCGGAACCATCGATCCAGGCCGCTCGATGAGACCCATAGGCTAATTTGATCTCCTGTCCATTGGGCAATTGCTGATAGTACTCGAAATCGAGCTGGCAGCCGTTCTCGTAGAGTCGGTTCAAATACATCCGCACGACGATCTTGGCAAAAGGCATCGTGTCTCGCAGATGATCGATCCGCGTCTTCAGGCAGCGGAGATCGGCGTTGACATAGGTTTGCTGATAATGCGCCGGCAGGAGCTGATAGAAATAGCTGTCCCGCACGCTTCCCTGCCATTTGTAATAGTTCGAAAAATAGATGTTGCCCACCATATTCGATTCCAGCAATGATGTCTCGAAAGATTTTTCATGGAGCAGCGGTCCGCGCACTGGGCCATCTGGCTTTTGATAGATCATTTTGCCGAGGGAGAGATTTCTCAGCCGCTCGGGGATTTTATCCAGTTTTTTGGCCGAATGGGCAGGACGCTTCATGCGCTGAATGAATTGCTGGAAATAATCGGGCAGTTGGGTCACCTTTACTTCGCCATGCCCCATGATCTCGACAAACGAGGCACGGAGATAGCCGAACGCCAATCGCTCATAGTTTCCCTGCGGCGTAACTTTCTGCCAGTCATAATAGAGTTGCAGCGATGAATCTGGCATTTGATCGTCGGGCATAATCCAGAGCCGGACCTGGATCGTGTCGTTCGGCTGCCAATCACCGAGGATTTCGATCTCGCTCTCGTTGGTCACCAGTCCCCATTTGCCTGTGGCCAACTGCGGCAGCAACCTATCATTGATCGGCTGGATGCCAAGCTCCCGAACCATCCCGAGCCATTCGCCATAGGTGGAAAAATAAATGCCTCTGGAAAGATTGGCGGCTTCTCGGAGTGTGAGCGGCCAACGGATGACCAGGCTCATCGTCTCCTCATCGATGTCGGCATCCATCATGAAGGTCTGCGGGTCGTAGCCGAATTCCCGCAGCAGTTCTTCCCGCTGCTTGCCAGAATTGGGTTTGAACAGATTGAGATTGACGTTCTGATCACCATTGGGCTGCGGTTCATCTGCCGGTATTGGGGCTTTTTCCCAGGCGAAGGCCAGCATTCGTTCCTGGCCCAAGGTAAAGAAGGCCGGGAAGGTGACCACTTGAAATTCGCTGCCATTGGATTTGCCATTGAATAACACGAATTTCTCTGCGGTTTTGATGAGTGAGAGCTCGAAGCGATCGGCGTTGGCCGCCTTGAACAATGCCTCCTGGGCAGCCCACAGCCGGCTGCCCGCATATTTTGGGCTCTCATGATTAACCAGTTGGGCAAATAGCTCTCCCCGCTCTGGACCGAGTAATGCCATCCAATCGTCAGATGGCTTGTCGTCGATCAACATGATATCGCAACCCACTTCGCTATGGGCCACCGACGCCAGGCAGAAACGATCGTCATGGGAGATTGATAGATGAAGCGGCAAATTTTCATTGGCTTCGATCTTGGGTTTACCATCGGGAGACCATTTGATCTTGTAGTTCAATTGGGTTCCGATATTCCTTTCGCTGATGAAATCGTTTATCGCTTCTTCCAGAATTGGTTTGATCTGTTTTCGGCGTTCCGGCCGGCTCAATTGATGCAAAGCAGGCCGATTGAAGATACGGGCGGCTGGAAACTTTAGCCCAAGTTGTTGCGCCGATTGCGAAATAAATTTCTGCAAGAGCTGATGATCCCGCGGATCGGGATGAGCCATCTCCTCGCAGGTCGGCTCATCGGCCAGGGTTTCCAGAATGCTAAATTCACAATACCGCAACCGTTCCATCATCAGCCCAGATTTGTCCGTCACCGTAAAATTGCTCAGCCAGTGCTCATCGGTCCTTTCGATCAATTCCGCCATGATGATCGCCTCATCGTCATTTGGCTCGACCGAGTAGATCTCGATGCGCTCGATGCTTTTGGGCAGCGCCTTATCCCGGCCAGCCACGACCTGACCGGTTTGAAGGATCGAATCTCGAAAATAGGGATCGCCCAGGATGTAGCGCTCACGATCGTCCGCATTGGCGGCATAAGCCTTGATGCTTGAGGTGCACTCTGTGTAAACGGTACTGAGCGCATAAAATTGCCGCAGCCGCTGGAATGATGGTCCCTGGAACAGCAATCGCCCATACAAATCCGCTGCTGGATTGATCTCCAAAGGACCATTGGTTGGCCGTTTGCAATCGGCGGGTTTTTTCTCCAGTTCGAAATCGATGGGGAGCTGAAATACCGCCGAAAAGTGATGATAGGCGAAGCCACTTTGCTCGACCGAGATCCCGACCCGCACGTGTTGGAACTGATCTTCGCCGCTGGTCTCTTCTACCAGGGCATGGATCAGGATATCGGTGCCGTGCTGAGGATCGGCAATGATGGGACGATCGAATGTAATGCGGCTGAGGCTGACCGATTTGAATTGCTGCCTGCCAGTCACCAGCGCCACGGTTTGCGCCATCGCCTCCAGACCAAAAACAGCGGGGAATAAATAGCTGCCTTCGTAATTATGGTCGATGAGATAGGGATGGCTATCGAGATTCAGATGGACTTTGACGACAGCTTCGATCCCGGGAAATAGCATGACCACATTTTCGAGGAACCTATTAGCGGCTGGTGGGGCAGCCAGTTGTGGCCGCCAGTTATCCAGGCCACCGATTCGCGCGGTGACAATCACCTGTGGGGCGTTAGGATTGTTGAAAAACAGCGAGGCGAAACGTTGAATGCCCTCAGAAACAGGAATCGCCGAGGTCCCCATTGCCGCCAACGTGTGAACGCTGCCCATGCGGGCGCCCATGCCGACTTCATCCCAGACGCTAAAAGCGATGGCCAGAGCGCTGGTCTGGGGATGATCCTTCTGAAAACGCTGCAATAGCAATTGCATCATCTCATTGGAGAAGGCATACCAGGCGTTCCCAGGCATTCCTGTGACTCCAATGATCGAAGTCAAACCAACGAACAGCTTTGGAGGCTTTTGATCCAGCGCGCGACAGATATTGAGCGTGCCGATCAATTTGGGCGAAATTTCTTGCTGTGCTGATTCCAACGAAACATTCTCGACAGGCTGGGGATGATTCACCCCAGCACCGAAAATGACTCCAGTAATAGGACCCAATGTGCGTTCAATGGTTTGAATCGTTTCATGTACTCGCTGCTCATTTGTAATATCGCAGGCAAAATACTGGCAGGTCAGATTGGACTGCTGATATTTATCGAGCGTTGCCAGAATTTCTCGCTGACTATCACTAATTGGCTCAGTTGTAGGCAATGGCGAACTGCCGATCAGTGCCATCTTCGCACCAGTTTGGCGCGCCACCTCAAAGGCGCATTGCGCCGTGATCCCCCGAGCGCCACCTGTCACCAAAATCACATCCTCCGATGTCCAGGCGATATTTCGTTTGGGATATTGATGGGGATTCTGCAACACCGGGCGAGGAACATACCGGTTCAAATTTTCGTCGTATCCAGCGATTTCAAAGGCGCCATCGGTTTGCAACTCTGCGATCAGGCATTGAGCGATTTTCTCATCGGGAAGTTCACCAGCAAAATCGATGCAGCGCACCCACAGGTTCGGTTTTTCATGATGGATGCTGGCGAAAAAGGATAATGATCCCGCCTGCTCCAATGTCTTGGGACCGTGTTCCAGACCAAAGCGGCCATCGGCGAACTGGATCGCTACCAGCATCCGGCGCACTTGTTCCCCATTGGACGATGGGGTTGGGACCTGGGATAAGCCCAGCCGGGCGATCTCATGCAACCGCGCTGCACAGGTCAAAATTCGCTCTGATGAAAGTTCAGCATCGCCGCCTCTGGGCAAAACGCCAATGACGATCGAAAAATCGTTGGGCAGTGCATGGTCTTCAGCAAAATATGTTGCGCACTGTGTCGCATTGCCGCAATCTTGCAATGATCGAGCGATGAGAGCCGCCAGTGGATCATCGCCAGCCTCATGGAGAATGAGCGCTTTCCTTCCTGAGAACGAGCCTTCTCTCCTGGCAGTAAGCGGTTCCGGTGCTGGTACCATGACAAAATTGCGCACCCAGGTTTTAACTCCGCTGGACTTCTCGATATTGTTGAGCAACTGCTGCATTGGGGAAATTGCTGGCCCATCGATCGCAGCACCTTCTTTAACCGCTGCAATTGCGCTGGCGACTTGCTTGATGTTCGCCTGAGCCAGTTTGGCAGGATCGACCTTGCCAGCGACCTCGTATTCTCGAGCCACATTCACAATCAGTTCGCCAGCTTTGATGGACTCCATATTGAGATCGTTTAGCAAATACATATCCGGGGTCAGGCTTTCTGGAGGAAATCCGGTTTTCTGTGCGATTAATTCGATGATGCGATGCTCGATATCGCTTTGCAGATCGCCGGCTGATTTTTCAACTACCGCGGTTTCAACAGATGTTGGCGATTCAGTTGGCTCAGCAGTTTCGACCGCCGGAGCAGCCGCCGGGATGGGTTCAATTTTGATACCTGAGAGATATTTAATATCTGACTGGATGATTTCTTTGATAAATTGTCCCCGTTGAGATAGGTATTGGGAGAGCATTTCTGATGAAATGCCCAGGTCTCCTAAAAATGAGATGGCGGAAGGTGCAGGAAGCGAGGCCTTCTTGCCTTCCAGCGAGGGGAGACGTAACTCCCGCTCGCAGGGGTTGACAATGAATTTGCGTTGCGATGGATGAACAAACGTCCGAATGAGGCGATCCTCGAATACACCTTCCCAAAGAATGTCGCCTCCATGGACAAAGTAAGCGGCCAGAACAGTGTTGAGATCTTTGTCCGCGCCCGATCGCGATTCAACTGGCAGACAAGGCACCGGCGTGGTTTCGAGAATGGCCCGTGATAGATTGGAAAGGATATTGCCCGGTCCGACTTCGATCAGCAGGTCGCTGGTACTGGCAATGGATTTAACCAGAGCGATGAAATTGACGGGATTAATAATTTGCTTAGCAAAATGCTCTTTGAGATCGGTCCCATCAGCGACAAAATTGCCATCAATGCCTGAAAATAGCTGAATTCCCCGATGGAAATAGCGCTCGGGCAGCCTGGCTTGCTCCCGCAAAATTTGGGCTGAATGATGGACGAATTTTGAATGAAACGCATTGGAAACCGGGAGTTCGACCGCCTGGATGCCTTTAGTTTTCGCTTGTTTGAGGATCTCATGCAGTGCAGCTTTTTCGCCAGCGATCACGGTCTGCGATGGGCTATTGATATTGGCGACGGTCCAATATCCAGAGACATGGCAGGCCAGTGACTGTGCTGCGGTCACATCGCAGCCAAGGCTGATCATGGTACCTGCTTCGGCTGCGGACGCGGACATAGCCTGACCGCGCAAAGCGGCCAGTTTCAACAGCTCTTTTTCATTCAATCCACCAGCCAAATAAAAAGCCGTTAACTCGCCCAGACTGTGTCCAGCGACGGCCACTGGTTCAATGCCCAGGCGCGCCAGCTTCTTGCTCCACAATAACGATATCAGACAGATCGCTGGCTGGGCAATTCGTGTATCAGTCAATTGGTTTTTCCATTCGGCCAATTGGTCGGCATCCGCCTGATCGGTGGGACGAAAGATATATTCGCTTAATAGTCGGTCGTTCTGTTCACCAACCCAGGCATTGGCCTGATTCACCATCTCCCGCAACCAGGCGTGGCGCTCAACCAAAACGCGGCCCATGTTCAACTGCTGCGCTCCTTGTCCAGAGCACAAAAATCCCACACGATGACGTTCCACATGATTGCCAATCCAGATGTCTCTAAACGGATTGGTCTGGGTTTGGCCCATTGGCAGATGATTATCTGCAAGCATCGCTGCCAATTGGTTCAATTTGTCAACCAGCTCTTTGGGCCTGGAGGCGATGATTGCAGCTCGAAACCGATGGTTTGGATTAATTTTCTGAGCCAAATCAGCCGAAAGATCGGCCATTTCGGCCAGGCTGATATCTCTGGCAATAGCCGTTAAGCGCTGCGTTTGTTGGATCACATCACTGGCGCTATCCCCAGCGATTACGAAAAGCTCGGTATCCTGATTCGAAACCAGCAGGGATCGTTCATCCAATTGCGGTTTTAGCTTGGGGCTGGGCGCATCGCCAGACTCCAGCGTCACGTGGGTGTTGATGCCTCCAAATCCCATCGCAGAGACCCCTGCGCGCAACTTGCTGTTGGGATCACGAACCTCGCCGAACTGGATCGGATAAATGTATTTGGCTTTCTCACTGAAAATTGGATGAGGTTGTGTGATTCCGGCAGTTGGGGGGAGCACCCGGCGGTTCACTGCCATGGCAGCTTTGATGAGCCCTCCGATCCCGGCAGCGGCTTTGGTGTGCCCCACAATGGATTTGAGTGACGTCAAGCCCTTCTTTCCTTTTCGTTCAGGAATTGGCTGACCATTGATCTGGCTGTCATCTGCCAACATAATGCCCTCGACCTCGATGGGATCGCCGACCGAAGTGCCAGTGCCATGCCCCTCGACAAAATCCACGGTTCTGGGATGATAGCCAGCCTTTTCATAGGCTCTTCGCAGCGCCAGGCTCTGTCCCGTGCTCGACGGGGCTGTAATACCACCGCGCCCATCCGAAGAGATGCCCCAGCCTCGGATCACCGCATAGACGTAATTTTTGTCGGCTCGAGCATCCTCCAGCCGTTTGAGCACGACAAAGCCACACCCTTCTCCAGGGATAAAACCTTTGCCATTTTTATCATACACTCTCATTTCGTCCGGAGTGATGGCTCCGGTTTTAGCAAAGCCAATCATCTCAAAGGTGTCGATGCTGATATCAACCCCGCCAGCAAAGGCCAGGTCCAGATCGCCATGGATCAGGCAATCGGCTGCGCGACAAATGGCCAACAGCGAGGAAGAACAAGCACCGTCCAAAGTATAGCCGCCGCCTTTGAGATCCAGGTAGTTGCAAATCCGGCCAGCGATCGTATTGGATAGGCCGCCGGCAAGCGTATCTTCCGTTACTTCAGGGAACGGCGATTTGAAACATTCTTCCAGATATTGTTCAAATTGACGAGTAAAATCCGGGGCCAAATTCAAAGCAGCCGCAGTCTTCCGCAACGCCTTAGCCACATACGGCCAGCGCATGCGGAAACTATTGGATCGCGTAAATTCGCCAGTCAGCGTGTTCCCCAATAGAACTCCAGTCCGCTCCTTTGGCAGCGTGGACTTTTCGTAGCCAGCATCCCGCATTGCTTCCATGGCGACGTCTACTGCCAGCCAGTGCACAATATCGGTCACCTCGTAAGTCGATTTCGGAATGCGATTGCCGATCCAATCGTATTCAAATCCGTCTATAACCGCCGCTTGATCTCCATAGGTCTTATCCGGAACTTTTGGATCGGGATGATAATAATCGGACAAAGGTAATCGCACATCCGGCATACGACGGAACTGGCGACGTCGCGCGAGGATATTTTCCCACAATTCCAATGGATTCCTGGCCCCGGGATACCAACAAGCGATGCCAATGATCGCAACGCCATTGCTCTCGTGATTCAAACTCACTGTGCCTCCCCAACTTTGTTTCATTGCCTCAATTAATCCCCCTGTGAAGTCGTTGCGACCCCATAGAGGCTCTGAGTGAATTGCTTAAGCTTCTATTTCAATACAAGCTCATTAACTGATTTACAGAAAAAATTTTCGCACAGATTGGCTGATCTCTGGTTGAATCGATGTCTGCGCAAACATGCCTTTCAATTGTTATTCGATGTACGGGCTCATTTCCATATAATTCCTGCTCGCTATCTGCCAAGCAGGAACGAAACGATTTTATTTGAATCCGACTTTTGTAACTGGAACTGGCTAAATCGTTCGAAGCGATTATGCCGTTTGCATCAATCGGTTAATTGATGAGCCGAAAAAACCAACCGATTGGTGAATCTGACAGATTTTAGAATCTGACTGAGCAATCCTCATGGAACTGTCAATTTCACCTTCAAATCGACTCCCACCCTGCATTTCCGTCGCTGACCTTTGGGGGTATTTGAGGATTTTTATCTTAATGCTCCGTTCTTTACTGATGGGCTTAAAAATTCCGATTTGAACTGCCGCTTACTGGTCAGTACCAATTGTGTGGAAGAAAGCACATCGCTTTCTCATGACGCGCTGACCAGCATGGCCTTGAATAAAAAGAAATCGATCGTCAAAACGATCGGCTTCTCCTGATCCATTAAGCTACTCAGTCAATTGTGAAAACAGTAAGCACGTCTGAATGAAGATATGGCGATTACCGAAAACTATCCCCCTTCATACCAATGGGGTGAATTTGCCCCGATTGGGCCAACAATAGGGGATTTTGGTTGGGTGATGCGAGGAACACCACATCAAAATGATAACTTTGCCCCGGCAAAGATGCCTGTTCTGAAAAACAATGTTCCAAATTCCGAGCTTCGTTTGCCTGTATAAAGCTCGCCACGGATCCAGCCAGTGAAATTGGATCGGAATAGATAGCTGAAAGTGGCGATACTGGCGCTGCTGCCATCGGTCAAATTGCTGAATACCAGGAGTTCGACACTGGTTCTCGTTTTTGGCAGATATCCTCTGAAAAAGCCGTAATGGCGCATAGTGCCAGACCGATCCAGCGTGTATAACGCGTTGTAGAAATTTTGAAACGACAAGGGATCTGGTGGAATCATATTCATCCGATCAAGCTGCATGAGGACGAACTGGCGCCATCGCTGCCATTCCCGATAAGTCAAACCATCTCGCTTATAGAAATATTCGATCATCAAACTGATCCCGCTATCGAGAGTGTATTGGGCTCCCAAAAGCAGCTTGGCGAAAATTTTTTCGCTATGCTCATAGCGAGCACGATAGGGAGATGCGGATGGAACAATCGGTAAATTTGGATCACTCAGCACCTGATGATATTGTTTATTCGTGCCCAGTTGCGCTATCAACTCACTGTGAAATTCAATATGAGAACCATACGTATAAGCAGTGGTGAACCCGGTTTTCCATTTGTCGCCCTCTTTCCAATAATTGATCATCGAAAGATCGACTCGATGGAGCAACGCGTAGAAGCGACTGGCCAGTTCATGTTTTCCACGGCGAAATTTCTCGTCATAGCGCGCTTCATTTGCATAGACAAGGGAGAAAGAGCGATCGCCCCAGAATGCATCCAGCGCGATGATCTGTCTGCCCTGATATTGTTCCCTTCGATCAGATGGATCGGATGCCTGTCGGGCAGGTTCAACCACGCCGCAAGGATTAAAGGCGTAGCCGGTGCCCCATTTGACGATCTTGCGGCCAACCGTCAACTGAAAAGCGCTCCCAAAATCGTGATCGAAATACAACTCCCGGATAATGGCTCGATAGGCGACGGCATCGCGATCTGTGGAATGCGCCAGTCCTTTCAGCGCGGTTGAAAAGCCAGCATAGTTCAGGAATAGGTCCGCACTAAGGAAATTCCCATAGCGAATCTGCGGAAGCAGTTTGTTATCCCTGTTAATCGGCGTATCGTTCAACCAGTAATGATAGGACTCATTGAGGATCCCAGTCCGATAGTTTAACCGCTCGCCAATAGTAACGCATAATAATGGGGCAGCATAAGCCATCCAGGGGATGACGAATCCGAGCCATCTGGCCCATCGAATTGTGCTGCGCATCTGTGCCTCTTCTGTTTTCCAGCAAGTTCTCGGTTCTCGAAAGCTATTTTAATTGGGTCAGATAGTTTTTATTGAAATACTTATCTGGCAGATCTTTGGGCTCGTAATTAAGATATTCCATGACCGTGAGACTATTTTTTCTCAACCGGTCGATCAGGGTCATTTTTCTCAGCAGCCGTTTGCCGTTGATCGTTTCGTATTTATCATAAGAGACCGACTTGCAATGTTTGCCCGAAGCCAGATACAGCTCAGCCTTCACCGGCAGTGATTCCGCCTTGGTGACCCAATACTCAACCCGAGGATAAGTGGCGCTGGAAGTTTTGGCTGTCAGCTCCAATTTATAGCAGAGCTGATTATCGATCTCCTCTTCGCCAATCAGCGTGGCTTTGTAATCCCGAGAAAAATTGGTGCGTGCCACATCGCCATTCGAGGCGTTTCCAGCCAAGCGCTGGAGCGGAGTCACTCGGATCGGCCGCCGAGTGTTGGGCATGTAGAGCCACATCATGTCTTCCACCATCAGCAAATATTGCCCTTTCTGTTCCGGGTTGAGGAACCGAACCAGACTTTTTCCATTGCCCTTAATCATGACCTCGAATTCAGAGCTATCCTCGATCTTATCGCCTTTGAAATTCTGAATTCGAGTGCGGACCACGAATGATTCCCAGCTATTCCGGTAAAGATCGGCGGCGCGGAGAATTTCATCGCCTGATTGTTTTGGCAGCGACATGGCTGTCAGCAAAAAAATCAAAACCAAAATTCCTGATATTTTCATGAATTCCCTCATAACCTATTATGGAGCCTGTGAACCAAAATGGTCGCATTGCGGCCAAAAATTAATGGGGCGGGTCCCTTCCACTTCATTGCACTATTTATTCTCTCATCAATTCACCGTTTTGTGATGACGCCTCTTGCCGCGCGATTGGTCATGTACGATTGCCCGATCAATTTTCAAATATGACCCAGCGCATCAACGATCTTCATTTTGGCAGCCTTGGCGGCTGGGATCAAAGTGGAAACGATCGCTGTGATCACCATAAAAATAAAGCTGCCCACATAGAGGCTGAGCACGTAATGGACATTGAGCGGGTATCCAAACGTCGAACCCGGGGGTGGCGGCATCATAATGCCAGCGTGATTGATCGCGAAGGACAATAAAAATCCAATGAGCAATCCGCTGAGCGAGGCGATGACGCCGATCACCGCTCCTTCCAGGAGAAAGTTCGTCAGCACTCGCCGGCTCGACGTGCCGATCGCCATCAAAGTGCCGATCTCCCTGGTTCGCTCGAAAATGGACATCATCATGGTATTGGATGAGGCCAACAGCACGATGATGAAGATCAGCACGCCCATAAAGCCGAAAATGGTGTTATAGAGCTTGACCACTGCCTGATAGAACGTGTCCAATTCATACCATTTTTTGATCTTGTAATCTGGAAGAAGCTGGGCAATTTGCTGGCCGGCCAGGTCGGTCATTTGCGTTTCTTTGAGTACCACAACGATTTTGGTCACGCGGTCGGAAACTAACAAATTTTGGGCTGTAGCAAGTTTGACCTTGAGCAGGCGTTCGTCCAGCTCTGGGATACCGGTAGAAAAAACGCCGACCAATTTCACGTCCACAGCATTCAGCGCGCCAGAGGTGGTGGTGACCATTAAGGTCAGATAATCGCCGATATTGGCCTTCAGCGATTTTGCCAATCCAAATGCCAGAATCACTTCGTCCTCGTCCAACTCAGATGGTTCCTCATCCAAATGATGCCCCAGATCCATGCGAATGCGGGATTCCGAAAGCAATCGCTCCTGCTGGGGTTCGATCGCTTCCCCGATGAATGCTTCAGATTTATCACCATTGGATAGCAATCCCATAAAGTTAACCCGCGGCATGGCAAATCGAACCGATTCCACCGATTGAATGAGCTGGATCAGGCTATCCGATCGCTCGATCCCAAATTGCAATGGCTTGTCCTCTTGCTCCTCAAGAAACTCGGGGTTGAAGATTTGGAGATGGCCATATTGTCCTTTAATGGCGTTTTCTCCCAAGCCCCAAAACGAGTATTTCATAAATCCCCCTGCGAGGATCAAACAAATAACACCGAACGCCATGATAAAGCCTGTGATCAGGGTGCGGCGCATGTTCCGGGTGACGTTCTTTAGTGCAAGGATGAAGAATTTCGCTTTCATAGAGCCCTCGTGATTGATGCAATGAGGATGGCACTCCGAGCCAGTTCCTCTCAATGTCTATTTGCAGAAGATTTTGTTTTGCCGCGTTGGCGGTGATGTTTGGTGACCGGCTGATCTGGTCTGTCCCCTTGGAGTTCTTTCCGGTTTTCAACAGTATTGTTGTCTTGCATGACAATTTGCTCGACCTTCCCGTCCCGAAGCTGAATAATCTTTCGGGCGAGCTGGACCACCTTGGGGTCATGTGTGGAAAAGATAAAAGTGACGTTCTCCTCCTGGTTCAATTTTGCCATCAACTGCAAAATCTCCTGGGCAGTGACGGAGTCGAGGTTAGCGGTGGGTTCATCGGCAAGCACAATTTTCGGCTTATTCACCAGCGCTCGGGCGATCGCCACCCGCTGACATTGTCCTCCAGAAAGCTCCCGCGGCTTATGATTGGCCAGCTCGCTCAATCCCACTTCTGCCAGAACTTGTTCCACACGTTTCTTCCGTTCCGAAGCCGAGAGATCGGTCAGCAACAGTGGGTATTCCACATTTTCATAAGCGCTCAGTACCGGGATCAAGTTGAACGACTGAAAGATGAATCCGATATTCTGCAGCCTCAGTCGATGCAGTTGTGCTAACCCGTTCATGCTGATATGGTTGCCATCCAGAGTAATTGTCCCCTGGGTAGGCACATCGATCAGCCCAATTAGATTCAGCAAAGTGGTTTTGCCGCTGCCCGATGGTCCAGACACGGCCACAAATTCCCCGACATTGAACTGAAGCGTGATATTGTTCAAAGCTAACACTTGAATATTTCTGCCGATCGTATAAATTTTTGAGACGTTTTTCAATTCAATCAACGGATTCATTTTGCTGCCTTTCGATGTTATGCCTTGCATTCTTGTTCTGCTTTTTGCGCCCATTTGCTGGCCGGGGCGAGCGTGCTTGCCAGTTGAAACCATTGGCCTGCTTGCGCTGGTTCATCTCCTTTTTGGAAGGCCAGCCCCGCCCGGTAATAAATCATCGCCTGCTGCGCTTTTGGCCAGGACTGAAAGGATTGATGGCGGATAATATGCTCAAAATCTGCCAGGCATAATTCCATTCGGCCGAAAAAGGATGGCAGGTGATAACTATTCATGGCGCGTACCCAACGGACGGCCAGATTGTCTGGCGCTAACGAAATTGCTCGATCGATCGAAGCAATCCCCTCCCTGGTGTACTTCAACTTTTTATGAACGGCATGTTCCAGATGGCCACGCCAGGTCAGAATATTCCCTGCATAGGCCAGAACAATGGCGTCGTCAGGACAATGCTGAAGCAACTGAGCAAAGATTTCCTTGCAATCCTCCAAAGCGGATTTGTCGCCATTTTGCGCCAGGTGATGATATGCGATCCCTAAAGCGAGCTGCAATTCTATATCATCGGGCTGATGTGCTAATAGACCTTCCAGCGATGCAATGTAGTTTTGCAGTTCGAGCTTTGAAATGGTATTCAGGTAAAATTCCAGTGACAAGTCCTCGATATTAGCTCTGGTAGCGTATGGTCTATCCATAGATTGTCAGCTTTCGTTCGTCGTCTTGCTGCAATGCATGATTATCAGGGTTGAATTCCATATAGATCAGTGCTATCGAAAGGGAAATCGAAACGCAAATGGGAAAATAGTGTGCCGAAGGTGTGCATATAACCGTATGTCCCATCGTCGTGCCCAACATTTCCTTCAACTTTTTGAATTCACCATGGTAAGATACATCCATCGGGAAGTATTTGCGGATAGAATCGGATAAAAAACTTGAGTAACACCCCGAATATAATTTCCGAGGGCTGAAATCCAGTCCGTTGCTGAAAAGCATGCAAACCGATCTCGTCATGGCTCAGAACAGATGGCTTTCCGTCATCGTAAGAATTTTTGATCGCGATCGGGAATAGATTATCCCCTGCATCGGCAAGCTGCAACGATCGCATCAGGTGGCAATGCCCGTTCCTGAATTTTCAGGTCCTCGTCTCATTGATCATGGGGATCGCAGTGAAATGATGAAACGCGGAGAAGTCACGATCGCTTTTCATGAGGCCATTGTGAAATGCCCAATTGTTCCTGCGTGAAAGGATGATGGACTAATATCTGCCGAGATAGATGGCGACGAGTCCAGCGAACATGTTCAGTTTCAAAATCAGGCTCAGCCGGGATAGATTCGAGGACGCCGGATTTCTCCATAGCGATATGAGCACATAGATGATGACCGCATCAACAACGAGGACAACCACCGCCAGGTATGGGGTACCGAAAACATTGATGAGGTAAGGAACGAGCGTTAACAAAATGAGGAAGCAATAGACTGCTGTGGCAATAACCAAAGCGAATTTCTCGCCATATCGAATGGGGAGGGTGACAATATGATCGGCGCGGTCGCCAGCAACATCTTCGACATCTTTAATGATCTCTCGGCCCAGGTGATAAAAAAAGGCAAACACAGCGGGAATCAGGGCCAGGCCAATGCGATTGACAGCCAGGCCGCCATAGATAAACGCCAGACCGGTGATCAGGCTCACAGCTAAATTGCCCCATAATACGGTTCGTTTGAGGCGATAGCTGTAGAAGAAAAGCAATATGCTGGCAAAAATGCTAACGGCGAATGCTGCGGGATTGACCAGAGCGCCAACGGCGATACCAGCTATAAAAAGTAGCAGCGAAAAGATGAGGCCTTCATTTGGCGAAATGACGCCGGAGGCCAACGGCCGATAGGGCTTATTGATTCTATCGATGGCGATGTCGAAGTAATCATTGATCGCATTGGCGGCTCCAGCGATGATCCCACCGGAGAGACTGGCATAGACTACTTTCAGCAGCGGCTGGACCGTTCCAGTGATGAACGCGCCCATAAAGATCGAGAACATGCCAATAACCACATTAAGCGGCCGAGTGAGGAGAAGAAAATATTTGAATCGGCTTTTTGGCAAGATGATCCCTCAGTGTTTTGGTTGTGAGCTGAAATTCTAAAATACAAATTTATGTTTTGACTCGGCCACGAAGCACACGAAAACGCACGGAAAGATTTTTTTGTCTCCTAAAACTTTGTTTTGATCTTAGGGCAAAGCGTCTTAATCGTTATTAGTCTTAGTTCATTTTAGATATTCTGTGTCAGTTCCAATTCTGTGGCCTAATTTTTTAACCACAGAAATGCTGATCCCACAGAAATGATAGTTCAAAATGCTTCTTGAATATAAATCCTATCCGCGGCTGTTTTTTATCAGTGGGAAATAGAACTCCATCTCAGTTCAAATTCCGTGACCAAAATTATTTTTTATGGACACGGAAAAAGAACTCACACGGAAAAGATCTTTTTTAAAATTCATTTCTGTGTCGGTTCCAATTCTATGGCCTAATCTTTTGAACCACAGAAATGCTGATCCCACAGAAATGATAGTTCAAAATGCTTCTTGAATATAAATCCTATCCGCGGCTGTTTTCTATAAGTGGGAAATAAAATTCCATGTCAGTTCCAATTCCGTGACCAAAATTATTTTTTATGGACACGGAAATAGAACTCACACGGAAAAGATCTTTTTTAAAATTCATTTCTGTGTCAGTTCCAATTCTAAGGCCCAAATTTTTTATTGCACTCAGAAATGAATGCTCTCAGAATCGGCGATTAGACGATGGACGATCATTCTTTTTGTAGTAGAAAATTTGCTTTTTCGAGGAAACGGTCTGCTCCCAGATATCCGATCTCGCGCATGTCCATGCGTTCCTGGCCATCAGCCGCAATGAACACCAATGTGGGCATCCCTGTGACATTGAACTGCTGCATGAAGCGCTTAACATTTTCATTAGGGGCGGTGCAATCCACCTTCACCATGGTCAGCCGTTTGGATAACTCGATGATGCGTTCATCGCGGAACGTGGTGCGATCCATTTCTTTGCAGGGCGCGCACCAATCGGCATAAAAATCGATAAAGATCGGTTTGCCCTCGGCCTGCAGTTCTGCCAGCGTTTGGTTCTCATAATGGACCCAGTTTAGTTCTGAAGGTTTAGCATGAATGGCTTGATGGGTTAAGAAGATGCCAAAACCGATCATTACCAGGCCAAAGATAGCGCGTCCGAGCTTGAACGTCCGGGTATACCCTGGGGCATGATCCAAAAATCCTAATAGCAACCCACCAAAGATGGCCAATAGCCCGAAGAAGAACCCCTGTTGGTCGTACAGGTGTCTCGCCTGGGGTAAAAAGAAATAAAGCGCAACCCCAATGAGCAACACGCCAAATAATTTTCTCACCCAGATCATCCACATGCCTGATTGGGGCAATTTGTTCAATAAGCCTGAGAAAGTCGCCAATATCAGGTAAGGGAGACCCAGGCCCAGGCCCATGATGAAGAACAGCAGCGTGCCTTTCGCAATGATCCCCAATTTGGCGACCAGCCCGACCAGCCCGATGATGATACCAGCGGCACAGGGGGCAATCACCACTCCCACGGTTAACCCCATGATCAATGCGCCGATCGTCCCCTCACGGGATCTGCCAAGTGAGGTGGAAAGCCAGGCTGGGACGGTAATTTCGAACGCACCGAACATGCTGGCCGCCATGGTAAGGATGATGACAGTCACTGCAATCACAAACCACGGGTTCTGAAACAAAAAACCCCATTGCTTACCCGCCAATCCAGAGATCAGCCCCAATACTGCGAAGATGATGGCGATGCCGATCACATAGAACAACGCCATCACAAAGCTGGAGCCCCGACTTTTGCCGCTCTGCCCGCCGAAATAGCCGACCGTCAGCGGGATGACAGGATAGACGCACGGCGTGAGATTCAAGGCCAGGCCGAAAATAAAAAATGCCAACATGGCGTAAGGCAATCCCTTCTCTATTACCTGCTTGGCTTTCAGCTCGTCCGTCGTGAACGTTACTTTCGCTTCCTCTCGTCCTGGTGCCGGCTCGGACGGTTGCGAAATCTGAACTCCAGCATCTTCCTGCCGCTCGATGACAGAGCTTTCGATCGGCGTAACTTGAGCAGGTGCATCAACTGTGGGTGTCGGGCTGACAGCCTGACTTTTGGGCATGGCGCTACCAGCAATCACCTCGAGCGGTATCTCAAAATGCTCGGTGGTTGGCGCAAAACAATTATTGTCGTTACAGGCTTGATAGCTGATCGATCCTTTAATAGCGTTTTTCCCAGTTGGAAATCGATCCGATAACAGCAGGGTGACCGAAAAATCTATCGTGCCCTTATAAACAGAAAGCGGCTGCTCAGAAAATGCAAAACGTTCGAATTCTGCTTCAGGGTATTTGATCGCCTCGATCGTAGCCTGGTCAATCGCTTCCAATTTTAGGACCGTCGGGATCAAATACGCTTCTGTTGGCTGGTTGGAATTAATGTGAAATCCCGGGGTGATCGTCGCAGAAATAATTAAATTGACCCACATGCCAGGGGATATTTTCTCGGGTACAACTTTCGATGAGACCGTTAAGAATTTTTGGCCCAGAAAATCCTGGGCTGCTAAATCGGTTAGAAGCAAAGCTGGTATCAATAGGATCAACAGTAATCGTCTGAATGGCTGCATTGAAAAGCTCCCATTAGTTATCAAAGCTTGATTGTTAGTGATATTTTACTCATATTGCTTAACGCAGTTCCTCGGTACATTAGATGATAAATTGACCCGGATGGTGCGAAGCTTTGTTCTAACACCAGAAAATTGCAGCTAAGATTTCTAATAATGAATTTCAGATGAAAGGTCAAAAGGTCTATGAAGCCCATCGACAGGAGAAATTCTGTGCTGACACAAGGATCAGTGCAAGATGGTACTGTGTTCTTTGCAGAACCATGGCGCGATTGGCTTTTTCATTGAGAAAAAATCTATGGTTGAACCAAGATTAGCGCTTGCCGCTGGCTGGAGCAATTATTTTTTTCGGTCTTGTTCAATTCAGAACGGTTTATCTGAATCCGATTTTATTTGCGGAATTCGTCAGGGTTGGACTCCATTTTCGAAAGAAAATTGCTTGCTTTGAATTAAATAAATTGCTATCTTTTGCCGATGACGAGAACGGAACGCTTGCAAATACGCTCCACAATTCTTTCTGCTATTCTGCATGTGAAGTTGCCCCACCTTTGGCTGAGGAGGGGGAATCTTCATAATACCACAATTCAATTGTCCTTATTTCACAACACTAAACATAACAACTTTGAGGGAGGCTCAGATGATCTGGTTCAATAATTTGATTGCCAAAATTCTACCTTATTTTCCCAAACCTTTTGTCGGAATTTTTGCCCGTCAATATATTGCTGGGGAAACGTTACAAGATGCAGTGCGTGAGGTGAAAAAGTTGAATGCCCAGGGCATTTGCGCGACGATCGATTTGTTAGGTGAAGAGAAAAAGGTGAAAGAGGATGCGTTGAAAGCAGTCGAGACCTATTTGCAGGTCTTGAAGGTCATCGATCAGGAAAAGTTGGATGCCAATATTTCCGTAAAACCCACCCACATGGGATTGAAACTGGATAAAGAATTCTGCTATCAAAACATCAAGACGCTGGTCGAGGCAGCTAAAAAGATCAATAGTTTTGTTCGGATCGATATGGAAGATTCTTCCTGCACCGATGATACCATTGATATTTACCTGCGATTGAAACAGGATTACGATAATGTGGGGACGGTTTTCCAGTCCTATCTGCGTCGTCTGGTAGGAGATCTCAATCGGGTGATCCCGCACAAAGCGAATTTGCGGTTATGTAAGGGCGCTTATTATTGGGAAAAGCGTGAGGTGGTGTATAAAGATGGTGAAATTGTCAACGATTCGTTCCGGTATGCGCTGGAAAAATTGTTATCCAATGGCTGTTATGTTGGGATTGCCACTCACGACGAAAAATTGGTTTGGGAGGGCATCAAGCTGGTTGACAAATTGAATTTGACGCGGGACGATTATGAGTTTCAGATGCTACTGGGCGTTGACCCGCAGTTGCGCCGGATCATTGTGGATGCCGGGCATCGGCTTCGCGTCTATGTGCCGTTTGGCAAGGAGTGGTTCGCCTATTCCATCCGAAGATTGCGCGAAAATCCAAAGATGGTGAATTATATTCTAAAAAATACCATATTCCGAATGTTTGGGAAAAGGCAGTAGTTGAAACAGATTGGCCGGCTGCAACCAGCGCCGGCCGATCGCGATTCGCGTGAAACTAAAATGGTTCATCAAGCCTGATTTCGATCAGGCTTTTTTTATCGCCTATAAAGCATCAAAATCTGCTCAAGCTCCTCCCGTGAGATCGGTTTTTCACGCGATTGACAGGGGTCCGGGCTAATTAATACATTGAATTTTGAAATAATTTTTGCTATATTGCGGCCGAGAGTTCGAACCAGCGATTTCAATCGATGGGCAAATTTGAGGAACTGATCTATGATCCACTGCAATCGATTCGTGATGATCAACATCTTTGTGCATCTGCGATGGGTATTCGTCTGGCTGATCTGCTTATCAGCCTGGTGGAATCTCTATGCGCAGCAGCCCATAACGGTGATAAGCCCCGACTCCGTCCAGCAGGATAGCTCATTCTTGGCGCCAGATTCTGTTTCAGCCATGCGCCAGTTTCGTCCGGTCTCTGTCGATTCCTCTTTGCAGCCGAAAACTTTAGCAATCTGGCGGATGATACGGCCTGTCATGAATGAATACTTTTATGAGGACCTTGGGGATATTTTGAATTATTTTCCCGGCGTTTATCTGAATGACCGTGGGAGCACTGGGCAAAAGTTGTCGATCACGCGTCATGGAGCCAATGAACGCCAGACTCGACTTCTGTTCAATGGCAATCCCTTGTACGATCCCATCATGGGTGGTCTGGACTTGAACCTGATTCCCACTGGAATGATCGATGAAATTAGCGTGGGAACAGACTGGCCGATCGGTTGGCGCAATGACGGCTCGGAAACTGTCGCCATCCAGCCGTTGAGTTATCATGAGGACCTCAGCTATTCGCGGGTTGGGTATCATAAAGCGCCCTACGGTTTCAGCGATGTGGATGTGATTTTTGCCAGCAGAGCCAGCCGCAAATTAACCTTGATCCTGGGCCGCATCATTAAATCTTATGATGGCAAAACCGATACCTATCGATTTGAGCAACAAAATCTCCGCGGTAGAATCGTTTATCAGCTTGCGCGTCGGTGGTCAATGGATTATTATTGGATCAGCAATAAGATCAAGCGGAGTGTGCCGAATCCCAGCTTTGCATCGAACGCGTGGGATTACCCCCTTATCTCGGCGAAAGAGAACATCTCGCGAATCGATCATGGATTGACAGTGAGCGGCCGGTTGTTCCGCGCCTTGGAACCGAATTTAAAGGCTAACTTTTTTTATAGTGGCGATCGCCAGGCTTTTTCGGACAAGAATTTTAATTTTCAATTTACCGACCGGGGCCGATATGCGGGCGGCAATATCGGATTTCAACACCGGCTGGGAGCCCATCGAACATACGCTGGTGGAGAGCTGATCCATGAATGGACCGATGCTGATCAGGTGGCAGACCAACGACATACTGCCGGCTCGGTTTTCCTCCAAGATGAATGGCGATTGCGACGAAATATGGAATTGAATATTCTGGGGAATTACCAGTTTCATAACAAGTTTGGCAATCGATTGACCGGTGCAATTGGCACCAGTGTTTGGAGTTCGCCGAATTGCCGGCTCAACCTGATCGCGCGCCAATCGATTCGCTATCCAGTATTTTTCGAGACCTCAGCCAGGACCAATTTCATCGGCAATCCAGAGCTGCGGCCCGAATGGTTCCAAACGATCGAATTCGGGGGTGAGTGGGAACTGCCGGCCAGGTTGCTCCTCAAAGGGACAGCTTATTACAAATATGCGGATCAGATCATCAGGCTTGCGCCGCTGGATTCGCTGCGGGCGACGTTTATGAACCAGGGAAACACACATTCTTCAGGGCTAGACCTTCTCGTTCAATGGACGCCATCGCGGAAATGGCAATGGACCATGCTATTCAGCTATCTGGAAATGGCTCGGCAGGACGGAACACCAAAGATCTGGTTGATCACCCACGCGCAGTATTCGGACAGCTTCTTCCAGGGAGACCTGAAGCCCAGCATTCGGCTTGAAATGCGCTATGTGGGGCCAAGAACCAGTCAGGTCGTGCACCCATATCTGTTTCGCATCGATCGCGATCGATTAGATCCTGTGCTGGTGCTCAATGCACAGGTGCTGTTCAATTTCGGCAATTTGAAGGTATTTTTTCTGCTGGAAAACCTTCTGGATAGAAAATATCAATTGCTCTATGGCAATGACATGAACCGACGCACGCTGCATTATGGGCTGCGTTGGGAGTTTTGGGACTGATCAAACAAAAAATTGCAGAAAGCTGCAAATTTCGCTTCATCAAAAATCCACCAGGCACATGCTTGCAATGAAACAGTTGGAGAAAATCGTTATTTCAGCCAGTCGGCGCATCGATATGGTTGGCACCGCGCCAGATCATTTGACGCAAGTGTTGAACCAGAAATGTCCGCCAGAGCAGGTTCACACCCTGGTGATCTGGACCAAAGATGCGACCAATTTGTTCGAGCATAAACCGCTGTTGGAGGCGGTACGAAAATATCGGCAACTGTATTTTCATTATACCGTGACGGGAATGGGGGCTTCGATTTTGGAGCCGCGCGTTCCTGCCCCGGAGAAAGCACTGCGATGGCTGCCCCAGTTGATCGAGCTGGCTGGGAATCCCCAACGAATCCGGTTCCGATTCGATCCAATTGTTAATCTACGGCTGCCCTGCGGCGCCATGTATAGCAATATCGATTGGTTCGAGAAATTGGCCCCCCAGGTCCATCAGTTGGGCATCACTGATGTATCGATCAGTTGGATGGCGAGCTATCGCAAAGTGGTCTCGCGGCTCAGTCGCGCCGGGATTGGGCTGATTGAGGTGACTCCGCAGCTCTGGCAGGAACAATATAGTCGGGTGAATGAAGTTGCCGACCGCTATCACCTGGTGCTCCATGGTTGTTGCGTCCCAGGGATGCCGCGGTCGCGCTGCATCGATGGTCAGTTGTTAATGGCGCTTCATCCCGATCGAGAACCTTGCTCATTACGAAAAGCCAAGGGGCAGCGCAGCGACTGCGGCTGTACCGAAAGTCTCGATATCGGCTGGTATTTCCATTGTCTCCACGGATGTCGTTATTGCTATGCCAACCCAGCACCTGTTCCGATGAAAACCGCGCAAAACCATCGGCATTGGTCCTGAGCAAAATGGGTTTGTCAGCTAACAATGGCTGCTTGGGAGCATCTATTCTGTTCCAATAACTGATACTCCGTGATCAAATTTCCTTTCGACATCCCCATATCGCCTTTCCTGGCGGAGACTTCCTTCGGTCGCATCAACGGGGGATTTGCTATCGTTGCCTAATTTGATGGCCAGGCAGAGCAAAGGGGTATGTTGATGAGCCATAAATTAGCTATTTCGCTGATCTGATTTAGCGGCATTAATTGAGATGGTCGGTTCATTCAGTTGTTTCTGATACCCCAAGCCTGAATCCTGTTTGCTTTGGTAGGTCGATTGAACCCAAAACGTGCAGTTTATTTCGTTTTTAAGGGTTGAATTTTGGCCGCTTCAAAAAGTTTTTCTTGATTCTAAATGGATTTTTTTTTATCTTTACCGAACCAAATTTTTTCAAGGCATCACAATTGCGATGCTTCTTTGTTTTCCAACCGGGCAAAAGAGAATTCAGCGAGCGATTTTACGCCGCAGGGGCGAGCCAGTCCAATATTGCTCCACCCAATGATCTGGCATGGCGACCCGTTCAACGATTTCGGCTGCTGATAGGAGGGGGGCAATCTATTTGATGAAATGTTTTCTTAAAAGAGATGAGCATTTGCTTGTTACATCCTGGCGCAAAGTTCAAAGACATCTTGAGCAGTGTCGTTGCGAATGTCGATCAATGGACGTGAATGGCCTCGGGAGTGAGCATTTCAATCAATAAGAAGGTCGATCATCACACCAGGGGATATGACATAATTGCCTGTTTTGAATTGTTGCAAAGCCAATGAGGTAACTACCCGATCAATGAATTTATATAAGAGGCGTTCACATGAGAGAGATGAGCGCATTCCAAACCCGAATGGAACACTACCGCGAGCTCATCAATGAGCGGCTCTCCGCAGTCGTCATCAAACCCCATCCTGTTTCATTTTATGAGCCGGTTCGATATGTCCTGGAAGCTGGCGGAAAAAGAATTCGACCAATCCTGGTGATACTGGCTTGCCAGGCGTCTGGCGGCACTGTGGAGTCCTGTCTGGATGCGGCGGTGGCTGTGGAGATCCTGCACAATTTCACGCTGGTTCACGATGACATCATGGATAAGGATGATCTGCGCCGCAATCGCGTGACCGTTCATAAAAAATGGGACGAGGCGACCGCGATCCTTGCTGGCGATGGTCTGGTAGCGCTGGCATATCATTATCTATTGAAAACAGAACATGATGACATCAAAACCATTGCCAATATTTTTACCAATGGTATCATCGATGTCTGTGAGGGACAAGCGCTCGACAAGGAGTTCGAGGGCCGGTACGATATCGGACTTGAGCAATATTTGCTGATGATCGAAAAAAAGACAGCCCGACTGCTGATGATCGCATCGGAGATAGGCGCGATTATCGGTGGCGCGGACGAAAGGCAACGAGCGACATTGGTGGAGTTTTCTCGCCAGTTGGGCAATGCCTTTCAGATTCAGGATGATCTGCTGGACATGGAAACCACTTCGGGGAAGACTTTTGGTAGCGATATCAAGCGCAAAAAACGGACATTGCTGCTGGTGCATGCTTTTGAGCACGGCGATGCCAGTATCAAACAACAGCTCTGGCAAATTCTTCATCAGCCAGTTGTCAACGATGCGGATGTCCTCAAGGTCCGCGAGCTTCTGGATGCCAGCGGTTCGCTCCGTTTTGCAGGTCAGCAGGTTGAACTTCACTTCCAGCGGGCGCGACAACTGTTAGATGAGTTAGCTCCGTGTGATTCGCGCGATGATCTTGCGCTGTTACTGCAGTGGATCATGCAGAGGAAATCGTGACATGGATTTATTTCCGACCATATTGCTGGTTAGCTTCATTGGGGGGCTCGTGGCTATCGATACGGCCGCGGCCTGGCAGATTATGATCTCCCAGCCTGTGGTGGCTTGTCCGCTGCTGGGATGGCTGCTTGGCGATGTGCATCTCGGCCTCACAATTGGGATTTTATTGGAACTTCCCTGGCTCATCAATATTCCAATGGGCGGGGTTCATGGCGCTGAAGGAAATTTGGGTGCCATTGTCGCCACCAGCCTCAGTATTTATTTGAAAGCTATTGGGGCGAATACGGAAAATATTATAATCATCGCTTCGATTTTATATAGCCTGCTGATCAGTCGAATCGGGATGGTGTTGGTCGATTACGTTCGCCAGGCTAATAATCGATTATTACATCGTGCCGATGTTGCTGCTCAGCAGGGTGACCTCAGTCGAATCTCCCTGTTGAATGTGATCGGGGTCTTCTATTCTTTTTTGATGGGGGCGTTATTAGTAGGGATTGGCTATTGGGTTGGCGTGCTGGCGGTTAAACCAGTGGCTGCTTTCATCCATCAGCAATTCGATTCAGCTTTTGGCCTTGCGAAATGGGGATTGCTGGGCCTCGGCGTTGGTGCTGTGGCCACACTATTCATCAGCAAGGCAACTCAATGGTATGTCCTGATCCCTTTCTTCTTTGGGATGGTCGCATGGTTTGTCACCTCCATGATCTAATCGTATTGCGGAACTGGGTATTTCATAACGTGTTCAATGCATGGGTCTAATCAGAAAAATTGATCTGATTCGGGTGCTGTTGCGTTCTTTTTATATTCAAAGTAGCTGGAACCCTGAACGCTTGCTGGCGCTGGGGTTTTGTTTTTGTCTTGTTCCCATTGCCCGAAGGCTGATGAACAGCAAAACCGAGCGAATTGATTTTTTGCAGCGGCATCTTGAATTTTTCAACTCGCATCCTTACATGGCAACGTACGCCTTGGGAGCGGTAGCTAATATCGAGGAGCAAGCGATTGTCAAACGCTGGGGCGACAAAAGGCCGATCAAGATCCTGAAGGATCGAATCATCGGGCCGTTGGGTGCGATTGGAGACACTTTATTCTGGCAAATGATTCGACCAGCGTTGGGATTGCTGACGATCTCTCTGCTGTGGATATTTGGCGCATGGGCAACCGTTTTTTATCTTGTAGCCTATAACTTTGCTCATTTCTATGTGCAATTTAAAGGCCTGTTCGATAGTTACACCAAAGGCTTTGACGTGGTCCGAATTTTATCGATGCGGGGCTTGCAGAAATATCTAAATCTGCTAAAACGTCTGTTCGCTATTCTTTTGGGCATCGAGTTGGTGGTGTTGATGAAAAAAGTCCATCTGGAGACCGGGTCATGGAAATCTGTTCTGATATTTGCAGTGGCAGCGCTGTTATCGTTTGTGATAGTTCGGAGGCAGAAAATCACCATCGATCTGCTGGTTATCATTGTGATCTGTGGATCAATAATCATAGGATTGGTCATATAGCGTGCTGGTTCGAAAGGTGAAAATTTTGAATTCATTAGGGCTTCATGCGAGACCCTCGGCTCAGTTCGTCAAAGTGGCTTCAAAATTTAAATCAGACGTGTATCTGTCAAAAAACGATCGGGAGGTCAATGGCAAAAGCATCATGGGCGTGATGACGCTGGCCGCAGAAATGGGAAGCACACTCACCATTCGGGTCGATGGGGAGGACGAGGAACTTGCCATGGAAGCCCTGGTGAACCTCGTCAATGCAAAATTTTATGAAGAGTAGCATACGATATGGCTCGTATCAAAACAGTACAGCCGCCAATGGTGAAGCTGAAAGGAATTGCAGCTTCGCCAGGCATTGTCATTGGCAAAGTTTTTCTCCTGACTGGGGATGTGATCAAAGTTGAAGAGCGCAGCATTCCGGAGGAAGAAGTAGGCAGGGAGATTGAAAAATTTAAGCACGCCGTGGAGCAGACCCGTCGGGAATTGAGCGAGATTCAATCCCACGCCCGGAAAACCATGGGCAAGGAGGGAGAACGCATTTTCGATGCGCATCAATTACTGCTATCCGACAATGTGATTTATGAGGAGACAATCAACAAGATCCAGCAGGAATGCAAGAACGCTGATTTTGCCTATCATGAAGTGATGCAAAAATTCCAGGATTCGCTGGAGCAAGTCAACAACGACTATTTTTTGGGCCGGGTAGCCGATATCCGAGATGTGAAGCGCCGCCTTATTCGCAATATTCAGGGCAGAGAGCCGCGCTATTTGAACGGCATTACCACACCAGCCGTGATCGTAGCTACAGATCTGACGCCTTCGGACACGGTGATGCTGGATCGCCAAAAGGTGTTGGCTTTTGCCACGAATAAGGGCGGTAAAACCTCTCATGCGGCTATCATGGCGAGATCCCTGGAGATCCCATCGGTGGTCGGATTGGTGAATATCACCGAGCAGGTCCGTACCGGGGATACCGTGATCATTGATGGCAATGAAGGGGTGGCGATTATTCATCCAACGGCAGTAGAGATCAATAAATATGCGAAGCTGCGAGCGCGATATGACGAGGAGACCAAAGCGCTATCCGCTATTCGAGATCTGCCGTGCCGCACCCTGGATGGTAAGGATGTGGAGCTATCGGCCAACCTGGAGTTCACTGGAGAAATCAATTCGATCCTCAACTATGGGGCGCGAGGGATCGGCCTTTTCCGCACAGAAAACCTGTTTCTGACTCGAACCGACCTCCCGACCGAGGAGGAGCAATTCGAAGAGTATTATTATGTGGCCGAAAAGATCAGCCCTTATCCAGTCATCATTCGGACCCTGGACTTAGGTGGGGATAAAAAAGCACCCAGCCTGGATATCCCTGAAGAGGAGAATCCCTTTTTGGGATGGCGGGCGATCCGGCTTTGCCTTGAAAAAAAGGACGTATTCAAAACCCAGTTGCGGGCCATTTTGCGGGCCAGCGTCCTGGGAAACGTCAAAATCATGTTTCCAATGATCTCCTGCTTAGAGGAAATCATTCGAGCAAAGGATCTGATTGAAGAAGCGAAAGACGAACTCCGCGCCAAGAAAATCCCGTATGACGAGCATATTGAGGTCGGCGTCATGATTGAGATCCCTTCAGCGGCCATCATGGCAGATGTGATCGCTGAGGAAGTGGATTTTCTTAGCATTGGCACCAATGATCTGATCCAATATACTTTGGCGGTGGATCGCAACAACGTGAAGGTCGCCAATCTTTACAAACGATTGCCCCCATCGGTGCTGCGAATTATCAAAGATGTTGTTGAGGCAGGACACAACAAAGGGGTATGGGTGGGTATGTGCGGAGAGATGGCGGCAGACCCGCTGGCCACTTTGATCCTTTTGGGACTGGATCTGGATGAGCTGAGCGTTACGCCATCGAGACTGCCAGAGGTGAAAAAGATTATCCGCAATGTCCATTTTGAAGACGCTCAAAAGATCGCTGAAAAGGCGTTGCAGATGAAAACCTCCGAACAGGTCGAGACCTATATGCATAATGTCATGCTGACGCGATATAAAATGAAAATCAATTAAGGCTAATAAAGGGATACGCAAATTACAATGGTTGCTCATATAAATCTGCAACAATATGATCGGGCGAATATGCTGAAGCTGCTGAAGGATTTCCCGCTTCAATTTCGTCAGGCACGTCAGATCGGAGAGGCCCTGAACTTTGAAGTCGATCAAGCCAGAGTAAAAAACCTTATCTTTGCTGGCATGGGGGGATCAGCCATTGGCGGGGATTTGATCATCTCGTGTCTGGCCGATCAACTCAAGGTCCCCGCGATGGTAATTAGAAATTATACGTTGCCGGCGGTCGTGGATCAAAATTCGCTGGTGATTGTTTCCAGCTACTCGGGTAACACGGAGGAATCGTTGAGCTGCTACGAAGTGGCGCAATCCCGAGGGGCAATGATCGTCGCCATTTCGTCGGGCGGCAAGCTGGCTGCCCGCGCACAAGCAGATGGCATTCCGTTGATCGCTATTCCAGGGGGCGCACCTCCCCGAACGGCATTGGGGTATTTGAGCCTACCAGTGCTAATATGGCTGGCAAAAATCGGTCTGGCTGAGATTGATGATCATGTGTTGGACGAAACGCAGAACTTGTTGCTGCAGATGAATCAGCGATACTTGCCCGAAGCGGCGGATAACCCTGCGCAAAAATTAGCAGCCCAGTTGCAAAATAAATTTCCGGTCATCTATTGCACAGCGGATTTATTGGCGCCAGTGGCATGGCGTTGGAAGGGACAATTCTCGGAAAATAGCAAGGTATTGGCGTTCTGCAACGTCTTTCCTGAATTGAATCACAATGAAATCGTGGGATGGCACCAGCGGCCGGAACGGCTTCGCGATTTTCAAATCATTTATCTGCGCGATCGAGAGGATCACATCAGAAATCAAAAAAGGATGAATGTGACGCGAGGGATTCTTGAGCGATTGACCGATCCGATCATCGAGCTTTATACAACGGGCGAGTCGCGGTTAGCGCGATTGATGTCGTTGGTTCAATTGGGGGATTGGGTGAGCTATTATCTGGCAATTCTGACTGGAGTTGATCCGACGCCGATCGAAAAAATTCAATTGCTAAAGGATCAGTTGAGCCGTGAATAGGGAGACAAATTGGTTGGGGCTATTGGTGACGCTTGCTCAGCGGATTCGCGGTGCGGTGCATCCCTGGCTCAACGCAGAGACGGGGCGCCAGCTCTCCGGCATCGCTCATAGCGGCGATGTCACTTTTCAGCTCGACACGGTCGCCGAACAGGCGGTAGCAGCTTTTCTATCGGAGCAAGGATTGCCCCTGGCGTATTATACCGAAGATCGAGGGCTGGTCACTGGGCAGGGAATGCCCGAATATTTGTTGGTCATTGATCCGATTGACGGCACACGGCCCGCCTTCAGCGGTTTTGAGTCCAGTGTGGTCTCCATTGCCTTATGTCCTTTTTCGGATCAACCGGCATTTCGCGACATCTCTCATGCAGTGGTGTTGGAATTAAAAAATGGCAATTTGTTCTATGCACAAAAGGGCCAGGGCACGGTGGTGTGCGGTCATGATCCTCAGCTTTCGGTGCGGCCATCCCAAAATTCGGTGCTCGATCGATTGCGCTGGAGCTTTGAGGTGGTGGGCCGACCCATCGCCGAGATCGTAAATCGGATTGGTCCATTGATCGACCGCTCGTCCTTACGGGGCGGCGTTTATCTTTTTAATAGCTCCGCCTTTGCATTGACGCGGCTGGTCACCGGTCAGTTAGACGCTTATATTGATATTACTGGAAGATGGGGAGAGGAGGTGCAACAGAGCCATCCTATTCCACCAAAGTCATCCCAACAACCGATCATGGGATTATTCGCCTATGATATCGCCGCAGCTTATCTGATCATCAAAGAAAGTGGCTGTGTTATTTCAGATGATCGAGGCGAACCGCTGGACGATCGCTCCCTGATCAGCAACAACACACTTTCCTGTGTTGCCGCCAGCAATTTCGATTTACATCAAAAACTGATCGACTGGCTGACTGCCAGCGACGATATTCGATAGAACCATGAATTCTCAGGCTGAACCTGCTGCCTTCCGTTTCTTTCTGGTCAAAGGCTTGGCTGGTTCGGCATTTTTATAATTGAAACGTTTGAATTATTCCCGGTTGATTATTTAATCCAAGGAGCAACAACATGAAATCCTATTTATTCACCTCTGAGTCAGTTACCGAAGGCCATCCAGACAAATTGGCGGATCAAATTTCCGATTCGGTTCTCGATGCTATTTTTCAAGAAGACCCATTTGGTCGCGTGGCGTGTGAAACCCTGGTGACCACAGGCCTGGCGATTGTCGGTGGAGAAATTACCACCAAATGCTATGTCGATATTCCCAAGATCGTTCGCGAATTGATCAGGGATGTGGGCTATATCGATGCCAGCTATGGGTTTGATTGGCAGACCTGCGGCATCCTTACGACAATCGATCAGCAATCTCCAGATATCGCGATGGGCGTGGATCGTGAGGGCGCAGGAGACCAGGGCATGATGTTTGGCTTTGCCATTGATGAAACCGAGGAACTGATGCCGATGCCGATTTTGTTAGCCCATAAATTAACCAGACGACTGGCTGAGGTGCGCAAGAAAAATATACTTCCTTACCTTCGACCTGATGGCAAATCCCAGGTCACGATCGAATATGTGGATGGGAAACCGCGCTGGATCAATACGGTAGTGATTGCGGCGCAACACAGCCCTGATGTCAAATTGGTTGATCTTCGCCACGATATCATTCAACATGTGATCAAACCGGTGTTGCCGCCTCACATGGTTAATGATCATGAGATCATCTATCATATCAATCCGACTGGCCGGTTCGTGGTCGGTGGTCCTCAAGGGGATGCAGGCCTCACAGGCCGAAAGATCATCGTCGATACTTATGGTGGTTATGCGCCGCACGGTGGTGGTGCTTTCTCCGGCAAAGATCCAACCAAGGTCGATCGCTCTGCCTCTTATGCAGCCCGTTATGTGGCTAAAAACATCGTCGCGGCCAAGTTGGCCACCAAATGCACCATCCAGTTGGCATACGCCATCGGCGTGGCAGAACCCGTCTCCATCATGGTGGATACTGATGGGACCGGGGTCATCCCCGATGAGGAGATCATGAAACTGGTCGTGAAGAACTTCGATCTGACGCCAAGAGGCATCATCGAAAAACTTATGCTGCGTCGACCGATCTATCGCAAGACCGCAGCATACGGCCATTTTGGACGAAACGAACCCACCTTCACCTGGGAAAAAACCGACATGGTGGATGTGCTGGCACGGTAATATTATTCGTGAGAGATAATTTTGGCCTTGCATCGGTAGCTGGTCAGGGCTGGTGGTTGCAATTGTTTGTGTTTTCCTCTTGAGGCTGAGCGCGCAGCGCCTGGGTGGAGAAATGGTCAGAGGAGCTATCCATGGCTGCTGAACTCACTTTTTGCCGGTCGCTCTGTCTCGAAAAAATTAATATGACAGATATGGCGAATCATAGTCTTGGAGTGCACTCAAATTAGCTGGCCTTTCACAATGGCTTTGTTACAAAGCGCCATGCTTGTTGAGCTGATTATTCCATGAAGTAATTTCATTGCAGTATCTTTGATGCTGAGAGCGGGTGCACTCCAAAAACCGCCAAATCTGCTGTACATAAGAGAGTCAATTCGCCAATTCGCTAGCTGGTGCAAAAAGCTGGCCTGACTTCTACCGCTCATGGCCGAACAGTCAAGGCAGTTTTGGTGTGGACGGAGAGTTGAATTGGCAACGAAAAGATGGTCTTTATTAAATGACCACAAGATAATCAATTCTGGATAGGAGGTTGGGTGTGAAGTACGACATAAAAGATATTGGTCTGGCCGAATTGGGAAAGAAACGGATTGAATGGGCAGATCATGATATGCCGGTGTTGAAACAGGTTCGGGATCGATTTGCGCAGACCAGGCCATTGGCTGGCTTGCGGATGTCTGCCTGTCTTCATATTACGGCTGAAACCGCTAACCTGGCACGAACGCTGCAAGCGGGCGGCGCGGAATTGGTGCTCTGCGCCTCGAACCCGCTATCCACGCAGGATGATGTGGCCGCTGCGTTAGTGAAGGACTATGGGATCGCGGTGTTTGCGATCAAAGGCGAGGATACGGAGACCTATTACCAGCACATCAATGCCGCCATTGCCCATTCGCCCCAGGTGACCATGGATGATGGCGCCGATCTCGTCTCGACCATCCATTTCGATCATCCCGAATTATGGGACAAGGTGCTGGGCAGTATGGAAGAGACGACCACAGGAGTGATCCGATTGCGCGCTATGGAGCGGGATGGCGCATTGAAATTCCCGGTCATCGCTGTGAACGATGCAATGACCAAAAATTTATTCGATAACCGCTATGGCACTGGTCAATCGACGGTGGATGGCATTATTCGGGCGACCGATATCTTATTGGCTGGCAAAACCGTGGTGGTAGCTGGCTATGGGTGGTGCGGCCGAGGATTCGCCATGCGCTGCAAAGGCATGGGCGCCAATGTGATCATCACCGAAGTGAATCCTATCCGCGCGTTAGAAGCGGCCATGGATGGTTATCGTGTAATGAAAATGGAACAAGCGGCAAAAATCGGTGACCTGTTCTGCACTCTTACCGGTGATATCCATGTGATCCGGGCTGAGCATTTCGAGCTCATGAAGGACGGCGCGATTGTCGCGAATTCGGGTCATTTTAATGTCGAAATCGATATCCCCAGTTTGCAGCAAATGGCGGTTGAGGTGCGCCATCAGGTCCGGAATTTCGTGGACCAATATGTGCTAAAAGATGGCCGGCGCATCAATTTGCTGGCCGACGGTCGCCTTATCAATCTGGCGGCTGCCGAAGGCCATCCCGCTTCGGTGATGGATATGAGCTTTGCCACCCAGGCCCTGAGCACCGAGTGGGTCGTGAATAACGCCGGGAAATTAGAAGCCAGGGTATATAATGTCCCTTCGGCGATCGAAGATTGGGTTTCCAGGCTGAAATTGAGATCGATGAACATCGAGATCGATGAATTAACCGAGGAGCAGAAGCAATATCTCGCCTCCTGGCAAATGGGGACCTGATGTTCCGCATCGCCCCTTGCAAAGCAAATAGCTCTTTGCAAGGGGCACTTTCATGAAAATGCGAGAGGTATTAAAGATGAAAAACAGAATCTATGCGACTTTTGGGCTCTTGATCATCGCATGCTGCATTTGGGGATGCGGAAAAAAAGAGGAGCCCAAGGTGGGGGAACTGAAGCCCCAGGAATCGGTAGCCGATAGCCTCGGTGATGCCTGGACCATCAAGCCGAAGCCGATCAATTACGATTCGATGTTAGCTGTCATTTCGGATATAGTCGAAGCCATTCGCGAGAATCCAACTGACCTGGATTATCGACAGCAATTGATCGCCGCTTGCTATGATAGCGTCTGGGATACCATTCTTGCTGCTGGGACTGGCAAGCCACAATTGGATGCCGAGACCGCGGCGATCGCAGCTAAATATGCCGAGCGTGCGGCCATTGCCGATGCCCTGCGATGGGCTGGTTGGATCAAACGTTGGACCATCAATCCCAATGCCCCGCTGGATTCGCTCGAGGTCCACATCCAGCAGCATCGTGTCGTCGCAAAAAAAGTTTTGCCCGATAATCAAGTCGTTGTGCTGATCGAGGTCCGAGGTTCTCGCATTATTCTCTGATGGAATGACCGAAATGAATCGAAGCAGATTTGATTTGGAATTCGGCTTCGGGCTTGAAATAAGGCTGAACTAACGCAAGCGGCCCGAACAGACTGTGTTCAAAAAATGAAAATCCTCATTGTCGAACCCTACTTTGCTGGTTCTCATGCTGCCTGGGCTGAAGGATATCGGCAGCACAGCCAGCATGACGTCGCTATCTTAAGTTTACCAGGCCAATTCTGGAAGTGGCGGATCCAGGGTGGTGCGATTGCGCTGGCGCGCCAGTTTCTGGCAAATTCGCCCAAACCAGACTTGATCGTTGTAACCGACATGTTAAACCTGCCCGTATTCCTTGCCTTAACGCGGCGTCAAATTGCCACCACTCCCATCGCCATTTATTTTCACGAAAATCAGCTCGGCTACCCTTGGGCGCCGCGGGACCGGGATGTGTTGCATCAGCGCCATTATCATTATGGGTTCATCAATTATGCCTCTGCGCTGGTCAGCGATGCCGTGTTTTTTAATTCAAAATTTCATCAATCAAGCTTCTTAAACGAGCTGCCGCGTTTTCTCAAAGGCTTCCCAGATTATCATGAATTAGAGACAATCTCGGAGATCGAAGCGAAATGCCAGGTGCTCTACTTCGGTTTAGATTTGGAGCGATTTGTGCGCGTTCCGGCTGTGAGGCAGGCGAAAGCGAATGCGCCCCCATTGCTGCTCTGGAACCATCGCTGGGAGCATGATAAGAATCCTGAGGAATTTTTCCGAGCGCTTTCAGTGCTTCATCAGCGAGGATTGGATTTTCGGGTTGCGATTCTGGGGCAAAATTTTCGGAACGCACCGAGCGAATTCGAACTAGCCCGACAGCAATTGGGAGAAAAGATCGTTCAATTTGGTTTTGTCGCGGACACCCAGCATTATATCGATTGGCTGCATCAGGCTGATATTTTGCCAGTCACTTCCCACCACGATTTTTTCGGCGCCAGCGTGGTCGAAGCCATTTATTGTGGATGCTATCCATTGCTGCCAAATCGATTGGCGTATCCAGAAATTTTCCCAATCGATCTTTTCCCAGAAAATTTTTATGACGGTTTCGATGAATTGATCGACAAACTGTCGAGTGCAATTATAAATATCGATTCTATCAGGAAACAAAACTACTCGGCTGTTGTTGAAAAGTACGATTGGAAAAATATGGCAAAAATCTATGACGAGCGGTTTTTGTCGATTCGTCACAATCGGAACATCGTATAGCTCATTGAAAGAAACGATGTTCGTCATAAATTTCAAGATGCCCCCCATAAATCCTCTTGAAGCGAGACGCGGAATAATGTGCTTCGCTTAGGACAAAGGATCGTTTACATATTTTTCAGGGGATGTGGGATTCTGTCATTTTAAAAATAAAGTCTAACGATTCATGCTTCAGATCAAAGAACTCTGCTATTCGATCGGTGCTCGGGAACTGCTGTGCAACATCAATTGGAACATTCAGCCGCAGCAACGGGTGGCCTTAATTGGTCCGAATGGCGCTGGAAAAACCACGCTGCTGAAAATCATTCATGGTGATCTCCGCTTTCACAGTGGCAGCATGATTAAACCCCGCGATTATCGCATTGGCTACCTGCCGCAAGAGGAGATTGTCCTGGATCGCGGTACTATTCTGGACGTCACATTGGAGGGACAGGCCCAGGTCCTCGAGATCGAAAGGAAGATCGCCGAAATACATCGCGCTCTCGCTGATGATCGTTCTCACGCCCCTGAACTACTCAGGCAGTTGGGGGATCTGGAGCAACGGTACGAGGGGATGCAAGGCTATCAATTGGAGGCAAAGGCCAAGGCGATCCTCTCTGGTTTTGGCTTTTCGACGCAGGATTTCTCCCGGCCGATCGCCGAATTCAGCGGTGGCTGGCGGATGCGCGCCTATTTGGCACGGTTGCTCCTTCAGAATCCCGATCTCCTATTATTGGATGAGCCCACCAACCACCTCGACCTGCCGTCGCTCGAATGGTTGGAGCAATACCTGTTGGATTTTCCGGGCAGCATGGTGCTGGTTTCGCATGATCGGTTTTTCATCGACCGTTTGGCGCAGGAGATTTACGAGCTCGATCGGGGAAAACTGGAACATTATCCGGGCAATTATCACTTTTATGAACAGCAGAAGCAATTGAAACAGCAACAACTGGAAGCGCGCTATGAAGAGCTGAAAGCAGAACGGGAACGGCAACAACGCTTCATCGAGCGGTTTCGCTATAAAGCCACCAAAGCGGCTCAGGTTCAAAGTCGAATCAAGCGATTGGAGAAACTGGAGCAGATCGAGCTGCCAGCACGGACATCAAAAATAAGGTTCCGTCTAAAAGTGCCGTTTCATAGCGCGAAAGATGTGGTGCGAATCGCCGATATGGCGTTTCGCTATAATGGCGACTGGGTGTTGAATAACGCGCAGCTCAATATATATCGCGGGGAGCGACTCGCCCTGGTCGGCCCAAATGGCGTCGGCAAAACCACACTTACCCGGCTTATCGCTGGGGAGCTTAAGCCGCAGCTCGGTTCGATTGAAATTGGCAAAGCGACCGCAATTGGCTATTACGCGCAACATCAAATTGACGCATTGAATTTGAAAGCCTCTGTGTATGATGAAGTAGCTTCGGTGACCCCGGCAGATCGCTTCCCATATATCCGAGATGTGCTGGGTGCTTTTCAGTTCCGCGGCGATGATGTGTTCAAACCGATTGAGGTCCTTTCCGGCGGAGAAAAAGCCCGGGTCTCGCTGGCCAAAATCTTGCTGTCCCCGGTCAATTTTTTGATCATGGATGAGCCGACTAATCATCTGGACATGGCGTCGCGCGATGCCCTTGAACAAGCGCTCTCCGAGTACGACGGTACCCTGCTGATCATCTCCCACGATCGCTATTTCCTCGACAAATTGGTGCATCGGGTGATTGAGATAACGGATGGCACGCTAAAGCAGTATGAGGGGAATTACACTGATTATTTGGCCAGGCGTGCTGAGGAAATTGCAGCGACTCAACCGCAACCTCAACCAACAAAGCGGGTAGTGGTCCCAGTGGGGAGGAAGACCAAAGAACAACGTCGGCGCGAAGCGGAAGCGCGACAGGCGGTCAGCAAGGATCGCAACCGCTTGACCCGTCAGATCGAATCATTGGAACAGAAAATTGCAGCCTTAGAAGCCCGAAAAGCTGAGATCGAGAAGCTCATGGCCGACCCAGCGACTTATCGAGATACAGCCCTGGCCACGTCGCTCCCTTACGAATATTCACGTATCAAAGATGAATTATCGAGCTGCTACGAACAATGGGAGCAAGCACAACTGGAATTAGAAGCGGTGTTAGAAAAAATTGCCTTGAAGGTTGGTGATCCATTGTAAAGATGTCGGCCAGGCAGTTTGGGTGAAACCGACACTTTCTGCCAGTCATCTGATGAACCCAATGGTAGATCCATTGAAAAGACCGACTTTCTTTACCTGAGGCTGTATGAACAGCGACCAACTGTTTGCAGGAGTTTTTCTTTGGGAAAAAGGATCGGTTTTGTTGCTGGCCTATGAGATCAAAATACGCTGTTCGATCATCTTTTGAAGCGCATCGATGGTCAACGGTGCGCATCCTTCGGCGCGATTATTGATCAACAGATAGGCGATTTTATGAGACCGAAGGGCAATTTCCACCAGTTTCATCACATCGGCGCGCATCTCAGGCAGCGGGGCAACAATCTTGTCGAACGGCTCGAATTGTTGCACGGTAGCCTCGTAAGACATGCCCAGCGGAGTTAGAATCCGCGCCACGATGAAATCGGCTGTGATGCTATTATGTTTCAATTGCTCCGAAATCGAGGGCATATAGGACCAATGATTGAACACATGCGCAACCCCGTGGCGGCGCAGCGCTTCGAAATAGGAGGGGGCAAGGAAGTTCTTGTTGCGGATTTCGACGCTATATTGGAAATCTTTTGGCAAAGCTGAAAAAAAACGGTCCAGATCCTGGCTGAAGTCATGGACATTTTTTTCTCCAGCTTTGATGTATTGAAATTCAAAAATAAAAGGGCCAGTGTGGTCGCGAAAAACCTGTTGATAGGGCGGCAGAACGGTATTGATGAACAGCTCTGCATTCAAGAAATTGGGATTTAGCTGCCCCTTCAATTGGCCGTATCTCGCCTGATTGGGAAACCGATAAATAGTAAGCTGTTCCCAGACCTTGCTGCAGGTTTTGAACCCTTCGGGTAGCTGATCAGCATAATGCTGCAACAGGGAAACGGTGGGTGGCTGGTAAAAAAATAAATCCATTCCAACAGTGGAAAATCGCGGATCAGCCGCATACTCGGCTAAGCAATCGCGTTTGAAGCTCCCAGCCGGGTAGTTCTTGAAATAGACGATCCCCTGCCAGCCTTCGAAGGCCCAGGAGGAACTCCCAAAACGGATATATTGTCGGTAATCGGTTTTCATCATCGCCTCAAATTGGTTTTCTGATGGCCGAAAAGTAACCAAATCAAAGCAAAATGTCAAGACTTTTATTTGAACACCGAATGAGCAGGGAATAGCGAGCGGATGACTTCGATCGCCGCTCCAGTGGGCGCGGGTTAGCGTCCGAAAATGGATCAATTGCCTATTGAAGCACCAGCCATTGTTACGAAGGGACATTTAACGAGGCAATGTTCAGAAATTATGTTGCGATCATGATCTCCATCGCCTATTTTGATAGCAAGAGCGAATGCTAACCTATCGCAGGGAGCAATAGCCGTTGATCAAATTATCCATCATCATCGTTACTTACAACCATCAGCACGAAATCAAGCAATGCCTCGGCTCATTAATCATCGCTTTGACTGACTTCCGTGCTGAAATTTTTCTCATTGACAACCATTCCACCGATCAAACCATCGCTGTGGCCCAGGAACTATTATCTGCCCTTGATCGAAACCTTCGCTGGTCAATAATTTGTAACGACAGCAATCGAGGTTTTACTCAGGCTGTGAACCAGGGGCTGGCGCAAAGTCAGGGCGACTATGTGCTGATCCTTAATCCCGATACCGAAGTACCACCCGATATTTTTTCGGTGCTACTGCAAGCCATGGAGAGCGATCCTAAGATCGGCATTGTGGCGCCTCAATTCCGCAATCCCGATGGCACGATTCAGCCATCGTGTCGGCGCTTCCCCAGGCATTGGGATGTGATTTACCATGCGCTGGGGCTGAGCTGGCTGTTCCCCAATAGTCGGGAATTCAATTACTGGAAGATGGGCGATTTCGATCACCAGCGCCAGCGGGAGGTGGACCAGCCGCAGGGCGCATTTCTGCTGGCTCGAAAAGCAGCCGTCGATCAGGTCGGTCTGCTGGACGAGCGATTCCCCATGTTCTTCAGCGATGTGGATTGGTGCCAAAGATTTATTGGGCACGGCTGGAAAATTTTATTCGTTCCCAGCGTTCAAATAGTGCATTACAAAGGGACTTCGATTTACAGGAATCGCCTGAGAATGATCTGGTCCAGCCATCGGTCATTTTATCACTATTTCAAAAAGTACCAGCGGGGAATTTTTGAAGCGATGTTGAATTTATTGATCGGTGAAATCCTGCTCGGGCTGGCGCTGGTGCGGTCGATTTTTTATTTGCTGACTTCAGATGGGAAAAAAGCAAAATAGGATTTCTCCCACAGAATTGCTGTTTGAATAAATTTATTGGGCATGTCAATTCTGTGGGAGGAAAATTTATAAAAAGTTTTCTTGAGGAATTTTTTTGTAGTATGAAACGAAGCATCCTCATCATCGGGCTAATGGTTTTTAGCCTGGCCGATATAATTCACGCCCAGGACATTTTGGTCAAATTCAAATCCAAAATCGATTTCGAAGACCGTCCGTCCAGAGAATTGGCCACTGTGGATGCTTCGTTTGCCAGGTTACCTTCGCTTCAGGTGAAGCCTCTGGCCAGAGCTCCCATGAGAAAGCAGCAAAACCTTCGCAAGGGTGTTCCCGACTATTTCTCAACCATCGGCCTGGACCGCTGGACCACCATCCGAGTGCCGACAGGAATTGACCATCAACAAATTCTCGCTGCATTGCAGGGACATCCCGCCATCGAATTTGCCCAGGTCAATACTGTCTTTCGGCTGCATCAACTGCCGGATGACCCCCGAATTTCCGAGCAGTGGCTCATCAGAAAGATCCAGCTCGATCGAGCCTGGCAAAAGACCACGGGCGATCCCAGCGTGCTGATCGCCATCATCGACACGGGCATCGATTACAATCACGAAGACCTGGCAGCCAATTTGTGGATCAACTGGGGCGAAGATGCCAATGGCGATGGCCGCATCGATCCGTCCGATATCAATGGGATCGATGACGATCATAATGGTTTCGTGGACGACTTTTTCGGCTGGGATTTCACCGATGCGCCACATTTCCCGGATGATGGCGATTATCAAGAGCGCGATAACGATCCCATGGATGATAACGGCCATGGCACCAGTGTGGCGGGCATTGTTGCGGCTGTGGGAAATAACGGCATTGGCATTGCGGGTGTTGCACCAGGCTGTCATCTCATGAACCTCCGAGCCGGGACTCGCCAGGGGTTGCTGGAGGAGGACGATGTGGCGTCGGCCATCATTTATGCCGCGGACAATGGCGCACGAATTATTAACATGAGCTTCGGCGATGTGGCTACTTCCCAGATGCTGCGAGATGTCTGTCAATTTGCTTATCAGAGCGGGGTCGTGCTCATCGCCTCAGCCGGAAATAGCCAGTCAGCGGCCGTGCACTATCCTTCGGGATTTTTAGATACCATCTCCGTCGGGGCTACGACTGAAGAGGATTATCTGGCAGGATTCTCCAACTACGGCGCCACGATCGACCTGGTCGCGCCTGGCGTTTCGTTGCTCACCACGGCCAGAGGGAATGACTACCGAACCTTCTCCGGGACTTCGGCAGCAGCGCCTGTGGTGTCGGGCGTGGCAGGATTGATGCTGAGCCTGCGGTCCAATTTGACCAATCAGGACGTCCGCAATATTCTGGTCTCCTCGGCCGACGACCTGGGCGAGAAGGGTTGGGATCAATATTACGCTGCTGGTCGACTGAATGCGGCTCGGGCGCTGGAGATCGATTTTGAAGCCCAGGCCACCATCACCAGCCCTCGATTGGATGACGGGATTGCCGAATCGCCTGTGATCGTTCGTGGTACCGCCTCGGGGGCATTGCTTCAAGGATATGAACTGCTTTACGGTTTAGGAGCGAATCCGAACGAATGGTTTTCCATCGTCTCGGTTTCAGGTCGGCAGGTGGTGAACGATAGCCTGGGCCTCTGGCCGATCGATGTATTGCCCGACACGATCTACACCCTGCGGCTCAAGGTCATCACGAAAATCGGAACTTCGGTTGAGCATCGCACCCAGGTTCAAATCGATCGCACGCCGCCGAACCTATTGGACTTGAAGCAAACCCGTATGATCGATGGCAGCCATTATTCTCAACTCATCGAATTCGAAACTGATGACATCACCCGGGCGACAATTTTATATTGGCCAAAAGAATCAGGTGCCGTGTTCCGCGAAATTCCTTTGGGTTATGAAGTGAGGAGCCATCGCTATAATTTCACGGTGCCAGGACGATTCGATTTTGCGCTGAAGTTACAAAATCGAGCGGGATTGATTACTGAACATGAAAGGGATGTTTTTCAAATAGACCTGACCGAACCGAATCTTGAGACCAGCCGGTTTGCCGGAAAAGAATTCGAGCTGCCCCGACTTTATTTGCTCAATCGGGTATGCGATTTTGATGGTGATGGCCAGCGGGAAGCTTTGGGTACAAAGCTTTCAGAGCGAGGGGGATTTCGAAATTTGGCATTGTTCGAATACCAGGGGGGAAATTTTCATGAGATCCCTTTGACGGATTACATCGCGATTCCGAGGGATATCGGCGATGTCGATGGGGATAGCCTCTTGGAAATCCTGGCAGGCGCAGGACCGGTTTCTTTTATTCTGGCGAGCGAGAGGCCTGGCGAATTTCCCACCGCAATCGTATGGGCCGATACCAACGATTTTTGGGCCAGTCGCTTCTCAGATCTGGATCGGGATGGTCGAATTGAAATAGTTGGGCGGACTGGCAATGTCTGGACCGTGTATGAAAATACTGTGGGGTATCAATTCGCATTCAGAGATTACCTGCCCAATCCAACTTCGGGCAGCAATGGCACGGGTGTTCCCCATTGCGAGATCAGCGATTTCGATGCCGATGGTCGAATGGAAATTTTGTTGGGCGATTACGATGGCGACATCTATATCTATGAGGCCAGTGGAGATAATCGCTTCAGGTTTACCTGGCAGGAACGGCTGCCAATGATGGATGCCATCGATTTTTTATCCAGCGGAGATTACGATGGGGACGGCATATTGGAATTTGCTGTTGGCTGCCATTCCTCTCCCGACCTCGATGCCGAGCATGAGTACGATGGTCGCTATTGGATCTTTCGGATTTACAAAACGATTGGAGACAATCAATTAAGGCCAGTTTGGGAGCAGGCGTTTTTCGGGTTTGCCAATCCAGCAGATTTTGCCAGCGGCCTGTCCTCGGGCGATATTGATAACGACGGTCGGGATGAGCTGCTGATCAATGTTTTCCCTGATTTCTATGCGATCAAATATGACGAAGTAATGGCGAGTTACCAACCGATCGGCTATTTTGCTCCGTGTCGCTCCCAAGGCAATGCGATTGGCGACTTCGATGGCGATGGCCAGCCCGAATTTTTTCTAAACACAGGTGAACGAACAATTGCCTTGCAGGATCGTTTCGCAATCGCTTCGGGTCCGCCTGCGCCCGCAGGATTCCACGCCTACCCGCTGGATGAGCGCCAGGTATATCTTTCCTGGCTGCCCGTGTTAGATGCCGACGAGTACCAAATTTATCGAGGTCTTTCGGCCGACCAATTATCCCTGCTCGCCAGGGTCACAGCGACGAGCTTTTTGGATCAATCGGTCTCAAGCGATATGCGGTATTGGTACAGCGTCTCAGCCAAAATCGAAACGAGCGAGGGCTGGCGCACTGCCCCGATTTCCGTTCAGCCTGGCGCCCGACCGTTTTTGACCAGCGCTCAGTTTATTTTTCCCAACCAGCTCCGTGTGGGATTCAGTGAGCCGATGGGCCAATCTGTTTTGAACCCAGCCGCTTATCGATTTTTTCCAGAGATGGGACAGCCTGTTTCAGCCATCGATTCCCGCTCAGGCCAGGAAGTTCTCCTGACTTTGGCCCCGAAAGCCCTCACAGCGGGTTCTTATGCGGTCCAGGTTACTGGCGTAAGCGATAGAGATCGCACGCCGATCGATACAACTCGAAATCGACTGTCCTTCATGGTGCCAGCTCAGGCCGCCACGTTTTATTTGACCTCTGCCATCCTCCATTCGCCGCAAACCATTGTACTGACCTTCAACCAGCCCGTAGAACCGATTTCTGCTCTCGAGCCATCCAATTATCGGATAGAACCAGGAATTCCCATTGCCACGATCGGCATTTCTTCGACCGATAGCACGCAAGTGCTGTTGAACCTTGACCCAAAATATCCCATTGGGGCTTTGGGAGTAAACTATATCATCACCGTTCAAAATGTCTTCAGTCATACGGGCGTACCGATCTTGACGGGACAGGGCAGCCAGGCCTCGCTCGTCTGCTATCGGAATGATTTGTCACAGGTATTTACCTATCCCAATCCCTGTCGATTGGGCCAAGGCCAAAACTCCATCATGTTTGCCAATTTGACCAAAGAAGCTACTGTCAAAATCATGACGCTATCGGGACATGTAATTCGAACGCTGGAGGAAATAGACGGCAATGGAGGTTTGAGCTGGGACCTGCGAAACGAACAAGGGGAGATGGTCGCAGCCGGGGTTTATGTGTATTGGGTTCAGAATAAATTGGAGTCGAAAAAGGGAAAACTGGCAATCATTAGATAGCTTTGATGCCGCAGGAATAATAATGGACTTGGCTAATGAAATTTATTTGACTGAATGAAATTCTCAATAATTGAATACGCTGTGTGCTTTGCAAATTGCTATTCCAACTAAAATTCTAAAATGAACTGAGTATTGAACAAAAGCTTTCTTGGTCACAGAGTTCAAAAAGAAATTACGGAGGTCACAGAGCAAGTGATAAATTATCATTTCTCTGTGAACTCCATAATTCTGCTTGATCTCTATGTCCCAAGACAGATACAATGCAACCAGCATCATTGATCAGCTTTCGAAGACTTCAATTTAGAAATTCAGGTTCTAAATAAGAAATGCTCTGGATCAATCTCAACAAAAAAAGGGAAAGGATATGAAACCGCACCACTTCTTAGCCTTCGATATCGGCGCCTCAAGCGGAAGAACCTTGCTGGGGACACTTCAGAATGACAACATCTCGACACAGGAACTCCATCGCTTCTCCAATGGAGTGGTGGATTTATTGGGAAGCCTGCACTGGAATATCGTCGATCTATATGAAAACATCAAACAGGGGATGAAACGCTGCGCCTCGGAGATCACCGATCGACCCGAGAGTATGGCCGTGGACACCTGGGGCGTGGATTACGCCCTGTTCGCCAGCGATGGCAATCTGTTGGGGTTGCCTTATGGCTATCGGGACCATCGCACCGATGGGATGATGGAGGAATTCTTCAAGATCATCCCCAGGGATCGGGTCTATGAATTGACGGGCATCCAATTCATGCAGCTCAATACGCTATTTCAACTGTTCGCCATGGCTCGGGCCAAAAGCCCGCTGCTGAACATCGTCTCCGATCTGCTGTTTACACCCGATGCGCTCAGCTACTTTTTGACTGGTATCAAGAAGACCGAATTCACCATTGCCACCACCTCGCAGCTTTACAATCCAATCAAAGGGGACTGGGAGGACGAACTGTTCGGGGCGCTGGGCATTTCGAAAAGCATCATGCAGGAGATCATTCCGCCAGGGACAGTTCTGGGGAATCTGCTGCCAGGCATTGCCCAGGAGGTCGGTCTGCAGTCAATCCCCGTGGTCGCCACAGCGAGCCATGATACAGGTTCGGCCGTCGCTGCCGTTCCAGCCGAGGGCAACGATTGGGCGTATATCAGCTCGGGCACCTGGTCGTTGGTGGGCATTGAAATCCGAGAGCCGATTATCAACTCACAGTCGCTGGCGTTCAACTTCACCAATGAAGGCGGCGTGGGCGGAACGTTTCGCTTCCTCAAAAACTGCATGGGACTCTGGCCCATCCAGCAGTGTCGCAAAGCCTGGTCTACGAAACAGGAGATCAGTTTCGATGAATTGACCCAGCTTGCCGCCTCGGCGAAGCCATTTGCCGCCATCATCGATCCCGATTATCAAGGCTTCCTCAATCCGCCCGATATGCCCGAGGCGATCCGAGCGTACTGCCGTGCCACGGGTCAGACGCCGCCCGATAATCCCGCCGATATGACCCGCAGCATTCTGGAGGGGCTGGCGTTGAAATACCGCTATATTTTCGATCAGCTCAAGGAGCTCCATCCCCAGCCGATCCGTCGCATTCATATCATCGGCGGCGGCACGCAGAATAAATTGCTGTGCCAATTCACAGCGGATGCTACGGGGATACCCGTGGTTGCTGGCCCTGTGGAAGCCACAGCCATTGGCAATATCATGGTTCAGGCCATGGGATTGGGGATTGTGGATTCGCCTGCCGAGATTCGCAGGATCATTGCCAATTCGTTTGAGCTGGAAAAATACGAACCGCAGGATACGAAACAATGGGATGAGGCGCATGAGCGGTTTGTGAGCATCGTGGGCTAGTCTGCGCAGGATAATTTTGGTCAAGATGATTTTTTTTGCAGGATGATTTGTTAGCAGGACGATTTGTTTGGCAGGACGATTTTTGTAGCAGGATGATTTGTTAGCAGGATGATTTTTTTTGCAGGATGATTTTTAGCAGAGTGACTTTGTAGCAGGGTGATTTTGGGCAGGGTGGTTTTTTGGCAGGATAATTTTTAATAAAATTATTAGTGGGCCTTATGCCGATAAGAATTCGTTTTAAAATTAATCCTATTTCAAAAAAAGAGTTTTATGAGCTTGATTATCAGATGATGGGCATCCTGTTCGAGATTCATAATGAGTTTGGGCCGTTTTGTGATGAAAAGATATAAGAGTTCACTCTAAGAACCACGAATTGCACGAATTTCACAAATTCAATATCCGAATACATCCAAAAAATCAATTCGTGTTCATTCGTGAAATTCGTGGTTTGAAACTTAGTGTTCCATTTCAAAAATCATTATAGGGTTTGAAAACGGTCTATTATTAAAATTAATATCTCGCATTATAGCGGTCATTGCTGGGTCGCTCAAACAATTCCATCTGGATGGATGGATTTAAAGAAAGTGTTGATGCTCAAATTATGCTACGCAAAAAGGAATCAGTACACCGAAATCAATAGGCTCGAATCAAACCATCTTTTTTAAAAAAAACATTATTAACCTTAGTGACAAACGTGCCCCAGTACTGCCAGCACCTTATTACCTTATCAGGAATCATACTCAAATCAAAAATAAGCTAATAAGGTTCAGCACTGGTTGATCATAGATGGTTACTAAGGTGAATAAGGTTCCATGGGTTTGTTACATTAAATCGGACTTTTATCACTGAAAGTATCAGAAGCAACATCGTGTTAAATGAAATTGATTGATGATCGTTCTGAATATTTAAGCGAAGTGTAAGCCATTTAACAACCCTCCGAGAAATTATGAAATGATGTATTAAGCAATCATATCTAATCGACTAACTTACTGAATTGATGAAAAGACAATTCATGATCCATTAGGTCTTTCTATTCGTTGGGGACTTTTTCTCCTTGCTGACGGTCGAATTTTAGCAGATTTGGTTTGAAATGAATCGCCAGGATAGACAGATGTGCTGAATTTGAATACACCCAACATAAGAAATAGAGGATAAGCGGGTGTTGCATTTTCACAATTGATTTGTCAATTTGCATTGCATTTTTACAACAATCTTGTAAATTTGCCTTGCATTTTTACAAAATAAATGTAAATTTGTTGGCATGGAAAAAATTCATATAACACGATTATTGAAATTGCCCGATCGATCGTTTTTCCTGTTCGGTCCCCGAGGCGTTGGAAAAAGCACCTGGCTTCGAGACGTACTGCCTGGGGCCTGTTTTTTCGATCTGCTGGATCATTCGTTGTATCTTGAGCTTTCGCAGAACCCTCATCATTTAGAAGCTATGGCTGGGAATCTGCCTGAGCAATCATGGGTCGTGATTGATGAGATTCAAAAAGTCCCTGATTTGCTCGACGAGGTTCATCGCCTCATGGAAACTCGGCGCTGGCGTTTTGCGCTGTGCGGCTCTTCAGCCAGAAAGCTGCGCCGCAAAGGGACCAATTTGTTGGGCGGCAGGGCGATTACTCGAAACCTGAGCAGCTTTTCTTGGCAGGAGCTTGGCTCGTTCTATGATCTCAATTTTTCGCTGGAATGGGGATTATTGCCTTATGTCCAACTGGATCGAGACAATGCGGCTGATGCACTCAATGCTTATGTCAATACCTATCTCAAAGAAGAGATCAAGGAGGAGGGCATTGTCAGAAATGTCCCGCCATTTGTTCGCTTTCTCAGCATTGCAGGGCAACTGAATGGCCAGATCATCAATGCCCAGAATATTGCCAGAGAGGCGGCTGTTCCCCGCAGTAGCGTGGATGTTTATTTTTCGATTTTAGAGGACACGCTATTGGGCCAATTTCTGCCAGCTTATCGTGCCCAGGCAAAGGTCCGAGAGCAAACCCATCCCAAATTTTATTGGTTCGATCCTGGGGTCGCCAGGGCAGCGGCGGGACTACTGTTTGATCCACTGGAGAAAATCTGGAAAGGCACAGCGCTGGAGACGCTGGTCTTTCATGAATTGCGGGTTTACAACACGACCCAGAACAAGAATCGATCCATCGCTTTCTATCGGACAGCAAGTGGCTCTGAAATCGATTTTATAATCGAGACCAAAAAGCGCCAATTTGCCTCCAAAGCGCATGTGATCTGCATCGAAGTAAAAATGGCAGAAACCTGGGACCGCAAATGGGAAGGGCCAATGCGCTCTTTAAAGGAATCCAATCAAATCCAGGTGGATAAAATGATCGGCGTGTACCTGGGGCAACGAACTTATCATTTTGATGGGGTGGATGTTTTGCCAGTGGAGGAGTTTTTTAAACAATTGCACTCGGGTGAGATTTTCTGAATAGGATTGAATTCGGTTGATCTGAATTTTAGGGATTATAGGAGTATTGGAGTGCTGGGATTACAGTTGCAACACTCCAGAACTCCATTACTCCAGTTAATGACTTTTCAAATTAAAATTTTTTCGTTTCGGTACGGGGAGGATTTGAACCATGCCCAAACAATACCAAATGCTCATCAACGGCCAATGGCTCTCGGGCGCAGAGACCATTGATGTCATCAATCCATACAATCAGGAGATTCTGGGGACGATTCCCAAAGCCACAAAAGAAGATGTGAACGCCGCCATCGAAAGCGCCCAGAAAGCGTTTGAAATTATCTCCAACATGCCCGCTCATCAGCGGAGCAAAATTCTGGCAAAAACTTCTGAGCTTATTCAAAAACATCAGGAGGAAATCGCCACCATCATCGCCAGCGAGGCGGGCAAAGCCTGGAAATATGCCTGGGCTGAAGTCAGTCGGGGGGCTGAGACATTCCAGTTCGCCGCCGAGGAAGCCAAACAGATCCACGGCGAAACGATACCCATGGACGCCAGTCCCAGCGCCGAGAATCGGATGGGATTTTTCATTCGCACGCCGATTGGTGTGATCGGGGCGATTTCGCCGTTCAATTTTCCGCTGAACCTGGTGGCGCACAAAGTGGCCCCTGCGATTGCAGCGGGGAATTCGATTGTCCTCAAACCCGCCACGGCCACGCCATTGACCGCCCTGCGCATGGCCGAGCTGCTCATGGAAGCAGGCCTGCCCGATGGCGTCTTGAATATCATCATGGGCGGCGGCACCACCGTGGGCGACTGGCTGGTCACCGATCCCCGCCTGGCCATGATCACCTTCACGGGCAGTCCACCAGTGGGAAAATACATCATGAGTCGGGGCGGCCTGAAAAAATACACCATGGAGCTGGGCAACAATTCGGCCGTGATCATCTGCGAAGATGCCGACATCGAAAAGGCCATCCCCCGTTGCGTCGTGGCCAGTTTTGCCAATTCGGGCCAGATCTGCATTTCGGTGCAGCGGATTTATGTCCATCGAACTATTGCCAAATCTTTCATCGATGGCTTTGTGGCCGCCACGAAAAAGCAGGTCGTGGGCGATCCGCTGGATAGAAATTGTGATGTTGGGCCGATGATCAATATTCATGAAGCGGAACGAGCCGAGCAGTGGGTCCATGAAGCGGTAGCGGGCGGCGCCGAAATCTTGACTGGCGGGAAACGGACTGGCGCTGTCTTCGAACCGACCGTGCTGACCAATGTCACGCCCGAGATGAAGGTGGTGGCGGACGAAATTTTTGCGCCCGTGGTCTCTATTATCCCGTATGATGATTTCGACGATGCCCTGCGCCAGGTGGATGATTCAAAATATGGCCTGCAGGCGGGAATTTACACCCAGCAGATCGATCGGGCGTTTAAGGCGATCAAGAAGATCAACGTCGGCGGGATCATGATCAACGATGCGCCGATCTTCCGTGTCGATCACATGCCCTATGGCGGCAATAAGGAGAGCGGCATCGGCCGAGAAGGCTTGAAATACGCCATCGAGGAGATGACGAATATGCGGATGGTGGTTTTTAATCTATAAGTGGCGATCTATAAATCATTGCTGATGGATTAAAGAGATTCTCAGGCATCATGCTATTGGCGGAAAACAAGTCGTGCATCGATAATGCATGTATCAGACATTGACTAATTTTATCTTGTAATTTTGCGAGCGATTTTGTATATTGATTTGCAAAGCAACAAAATAGAGGTTGGCCATGATGACTCAAAGAGAATATAACGCCTGGATAGCAAGAATGAGGCTGCTTGGCGAATTAGAGCGACAGCGTAAGGAAGAGGAACGCTCGAATCCCGAGGGCTTAAAGCAATTTTTGATTTTTCTCGATGAGCTACATCGAACGCAACTCAAAAAAGATAGCCGAGTTCTTGAGGATTTGTCAAAAACAAATCTCAGAATAGCCCGTCAACAATTACTCGCCAGATTTCCCAAACGATGAACCAAAACAAACTGACATTATTTGAACGAACCCTCCAAAGATTTGATGAGGTCTGCCGACATCATGCTTTGGATTACATCGTGATTGGCGGTATGGCGGTCATGCATCATCTTGAGTATCGTGCGACCAAAGATATCGATATTTCCCTCTGCCTTGATCTCCATCAAATACGGCCTGTTGGAGAAATTTTGTTAAGCCATTTTAGAGCTATTCATGAGAAGGCCCTGGATTTCTTTGAACGCTTTTTTGTGCTTCCTTTGGTCGATCCGCAAACAAATATTCGACTTGATGTGTCAGCAGGTTTAGGAGGTTTCGAACGCTTAGCCGTTCAGCGAGGCAAACGGGTGAAATTTTCTGATGTCGAAGTAAATATGTGCACCGTGGAAGATTTGATAATTTTCAAATTGGTGGCTGCCCGACCCATTGACCTGGCTGATGCGGAAATGTTAATACAGAAATATCTAAATACCCTGGATAAAAAATACCTGCTCAATATTGCTTGCGAATTTACTCATCTCGAACGTTCGGATGTGCATCAGCAGCTACAAAAATATTTAGACAAATATAAAACTTGAATAAAATAATTGAATTGGTTTTTTTGAAGCCGAAGATCAACGCTAAAAAATATTAATTCACACATTCCTCTTGAGCAAAATGCTAATCCAACGCAAGCGTTAGTGACTTCAGGTAAAATTCAAAAAATTTCTATTGACACTTTCAAGTTTTTTTTAGATTTCATTATTGGTCCATGAAATTTGAATTGTATTGCCTGGAGGGTTTAGCTATGCTTACCCGTTATATTAAAAAAGGCCTAATGCTTCTCATGCTCGTTGTTCTATTCATTGGGTGCGACGCTATCAATCCCTTTGCTATAAAACACGATGATAATTATCCCACCTCGATCGAACGAATGAAACTGCCCAAACAATTGACCTCAACAGGACGTGATTTTATTGCTTATTGGGCTCCCGATGGAGAACACATCGCTTTCCTTACCGTTCGAAATACTTATGATCCGCTTGTTGCGGCTGTGATATTTGAACTATGGATGATGGAAGAAGATGGGCATAATCAGCATCCCCTGATCAAATACAATGAAACTGAGAATATGAGGATGACAATCGGCAGTGTTTGCTGGTTTCCCGATGGTCGTAATTTATTAATTGAATTATCCGCTTCTAACAGCAGTGAAATATGGAAAGCATCGCTGAGCGGCGAAAGATTTCGTTTGACGGCTCCTGAGGATTATGCTCAATCCCCATCGATATCTCCTGACGGATCGAAAATCGCCTATCTCATCCAGGGTCCCAATCCACCTCAGGGATCACCAGTTCTTCGGCTTTATGTGGCGAATGATGATGGGACGAATCCAATATTAATTGAGACTGGTTTGATTGATAGATATTGTTGGACGGCTAATGGGCAAGGTCTCATTTATGCCTTATATGATTTTGATAAGGCCAATTTTGATCTCTGGCAGGCTTCCATTACTGGCAATGAAAAAAAGAAAATTGCCCATACCCCCGAAAGCGAAACTGATCTCGCCTGCTCCAGCGATGGCAAATACCTGGCTTTTTGTATTGATGATGAATTATATGTCACCCCGATCCACGATTTTCAGCCCAGAAAATTGATTAGCAATGCTCGCACCCCAAGATGGGTGCCAGCAAAAAATTTAATACTTTTCTACTCCGAACAGACCAGTGATAGCACCAGCTTCTGGACTGAGTCCTGGATTACCGACCTGGAGGGAAATATCGTCAAGAAAATTTCCGCAGGCAATTATACCGCTGTTGGTTTTTCGCCCGATGGCAATTACATTATCTACTCTCTGAATGGAAATCTTTGGGTTGATCGTCTTTTCTGATATGATGATCCCTCCAGTCAACATAATTTGATTACCATTTGAATCAAAAGCTAACACAGCAGACTTTATTTGCATGGAGGTGTATTATGAAAAAATCTAAAAAGATGATTCGATACTGGCTGCTACCAATCATTTGTTGTTTGCCATTTTTTTCCTGTCTATTTCCAACGCAGCCATCCAAGGAGATCGTTCGGCCAGCGGTGAAGCTCTCCCAGAGCGACTTTCCAGATTTGGCAGGGGCAACAGAGGCACGTGCTGGAGAACGACCCACACTTTGGGAGTTTGGTGACGAACCAGGAAAATCCTATGTCATCAAATTCAGTTACTTTTGGAGATTGTCAGCAGAGGATTTCCTGGATGTTGATTTAATAGTTGCAGAATCAAGGGAGCAGGCGATTTACTATCTAAATTACAGGCGAGAAAATAGCAGCATCCCAATATGGATGCAGCCCCCTGAAGATAAGCCACCTGTGGTTGGCAATATTTCTTATAATGGTGGCTCAGATTTTATTCGTGACAATATTTTGGTGGAAACTCGGGCTTATGGCATTCTGAAAGAAAAAACAACAGCGATTGTCAAACAGATTGATGCACTATTGTTAACCAGTCGGACGGCATCTTCTGCCGAGCGATTCAAACCCAATATCGAAAAGTTTCAGATTGTCCAAAATCCTGTTCCGAGAGGAAGCACCACTAGACTGATCATTGACGTTAAAGATCCGTTAGGTGGAAAATTGTTTTATGAGTGGCGATTTATTCCCAGTGATGGAAATTATGGAGGCATTGTCATCGATGAATTTGGCAATTACTTTTATTATGCCGAAACTGATGCCCAGATTGAAAAATTAATCCTGTTTGCTATCAATGAGGGCGGCTTCTTTTCAAAAGCTGAGATCGATATCAAGATTAAATAAGCCGAGGCGTCTATAGGGTGTTGCTTCGGCTTAAAAGATTTGTCTGAATTCACAACAAAGTAGCTGTCCACTTTTTTGGTCGACAAGATAGTATTGCAGCTTAACACTAAGTGCTCCATTTCAACAATCATAGTAGGGTTTGAAAAGGTTCAACAATTATAAGTAAGATCAAGCTCTGTAGCAGTCAATCCTGGTTACCATAAATAATTCTATCTGAGTGGATGGATTCAAGGAAAGTGTCGATGCTTAAGTCATGCAGAAAAGCAAATAATTGACCGAAATCTACATCGTCTATTATTATCTGATCCAGCCGTCTTGTTGAAAGAACATCATTAACCTTAGTAACAAACCTGACCCAGGACTTCCAGAACCTTATTAGCTTATTATGAATTATACTCAAATCAAAAATAAGCTAATAAGGTTTAGCACTAGTGGATTATAATCGACTACTAAGGTTACTAAGGTTCCATGGGTCTGTTCCAATAAATCGAACTTTTATCACTTAAAGATATCAGAAGGAATGTCGTGTTAAACGAGATTAATTGATGATCGCTCTAAATACTTCAGCCAGGTATAATCCTTTTTATAACCCTCCGAGAAATTATGAAATGGTGCACTAAGTTAAAAAAGAGTATTTGAGAGCCCACAGAAACGAAGTAAAAAAAGGATGTTTGTTCCAACACGATCCTCGCCATCAGTTGGGAGAGCAACGCATCAAACGACTGGGGTTGGTTCGGTATCACCAATTCAAATCAGATTTTGTCATGCGTAGCCTTTATAAATTGGGCCCATTTCTACCTATGCTTTTTTTCTAATCCATTTGTGCCAACTTCAGAAGCTCAGCGATGGTCGAAATCGCCAACCCCACACACGTATCTGCCGCTCCATAATAAATAAAGACCCGACTATCCAATCTGGCGAATCCATCAGGCTCGACCTCCTCCACAATCGCTCCGCTGGGGAAAACCACATTCGGCACCTGGCCCACCAGTTCGTACATCTCCCTCGGCTCCAAAATATTGTAGCGGCTACGGGCGATCACCTGCAACGGATTTTTTAGATCGAGCAACATGGCGCCATCCTGATAGATATTGGCACTGCCGAAATGGGTGGCCACGCCGTGATAGATCTGCAGCCAGCCCCGTTCGGTCTTGATGGGTGGCGGACCTGCACCGATCAGCTCATCCCAATAATGAAATCGGCCGCTGGCAACGACACCCACGGTTCGCCAGTGGAGCAGATCATCGGATTCGGAGAGACAGATGGCGCTGCCCGAAGTCGGTCCGCCTGCCAATTGAACCTGGTTGGGTCGATCCAGGCGGAGGTACTTGCCAGCGATTTTCTCGGGGAATAGCACACCATTTCGATTGTCATCATCGGAGACAATGCCCAGGAAGTCGTATTGTTCAAAATCCGATGTCTGCGCCAGTCCCAGGCGACAACCGTCATCCATGTCCATGGCGAACATGATATAATAAACCTCGCCGATGCGGGTGATTCGGGGATCGTAGCAGTGATAAATTTTCTCCTGAATCCGCTCGATGCCCTTGAAATGGACGATCCGATTGGAAATCTCGAAATGAATTCCATCATCGCTTTGGGCCGTAAGCAAAAACGTCTCCCGCCCCCGATTCTGAACCCGCAGCATCAGCAAAAATTTATCGCCAAATCTGACTGCGCCAGGATTGAATACCGAGGTCACGTCCACCAGATGGGGTGGAATATCGGGAATATCGTTTCGGGTAATAATGGGATTTTTATTGTATCGTTTCATGGATTTCTCCGTGTGGGACAGGTTGGCATCCTATCCGTTTTCATTGTAGGACAGGTTGCCAACCTGTCCTACAGGCTGGCAGGTTACCAACCTGCCCTACAAGAGCGCCAGCCACGCTGCAACGTTCTCGTGATGGAATGATAGCCACAGAACCTGCGGGCGCTTGCAAAACCTCTCGTAAGTTTGCGGCAAGTGCCGAAGGCACAATATGAAAATAGTCCACAAATTCAATTGTGGGCACGAAATAAAGCCAACAACTCAAAAGTCCCGTAGGGACGATTGAAAATATTCGATCCGAATAATTGAAGATAAAAATAAGATACCATTCATTCGGCCCGATGGGACTAAAAAATGATGCTGACCCTTTTTACCCCGACTTGAAAGTCGGGGCTATTTTCAATTGTCCCTTTGGGACATATTGCGGTACAAGCACTCCAGCCACTCCGTCGTGGTTCTCGTGCTGGGATGCTCGGTACCAAAAAACTTGCAGGACAGAATGCCATCCTGTCCGTTTTCATCGTAGGACAGGTTGCCAACCTGTCCTACAGGGACAAGTTATCAATTTGCCCTACAAGCTATCCAGCCAGCTTTTAACGCCCTTGGTGTGAGGATGATTGGCTCCGAAAAAAGTAAAAAAAAATTTGATATGCTGCTTCAAAATATGCCGCACCAATGTTATTTAAATTTCAGGCAACATCTGGATGCTGCTCCCCCCAGACCGCCCGATCAATTGCCAGTGCTTGCTCAAAATAGCCAATCGCCCTGCAAAGATACCACAGGCACTCAAAATAAATGAATTGAATAAAATGTGAGAAGAATTACGGAGAGATATCTTAAATAATGATCTCTGTCATATCTGCTTAATGCTGTTCCAATTGAATCAGTTCCTCGATTCGCTGAATAAAATCTTTCATTTCCTGAAACAATTCCAGCACTTCTTCTCTGGAGAATTTTATGTAATCGCCATAATCGCCCTTGGTGCGTTTATCGTACGCCCGATGAATGATCTGACCATATTTCAACTCAACGATATGCTCTTTCACAAAATTTTTATTGAACCAGCCGATGAGCTGCAGATGTTTTGAAGTATTGAATTGGTGTTTTAAGGCGAGAGCGTTCAAAATATAAAACATACCGTAATAGATTCTATTGATGGCAAGATTCAATTTATCATTATCCAGCAGGAATTGCGCATCTGCAATTGCTTCTTTGGCTTTCTGGATTCGATATTCGATCAGCGTATTGCTATCTTTTTCACGGAGCGTCATACGGCAACTCCGTTTTCAAGCGCATCAAGAATGAATGGCTGGCTACCAATCTCTGTATTAAGCTCATTTTTAGAGACGATTTTTATGTCCGTTATTATATCATACTTTAAATCGATCTGATAGCAGAGGTCTAAAATTTCATTTTCGGTGCGCCAGTCATAATCATTTTTAAGGATGATGAGAATGTCGTAGTCTGAATAATCCCTGGCTTTGCCATTGATTTGCGAGCCAAATAGAATTATTTTCTCAACTGAACCAGCGAATCGATGTTGGATTAATTGCTTTAGTTCTTTCATTATTTCGATCTTATTCATTAAACATTCCCTACTTGATTTCAAAATTAGATGGTATTAGTTTATTGCTATCCCTAACATAACTATTAATTACCGAAATTGCAAGCAAAATTTGTAGAATGTAGGACAGATTGCCAATTTGCCCTACAGCTTTGGCAGCTACGCTGCACAGTTCTCGTGCTGGAACGATAGCCAAAGAACCTGCGGGCGCTTGCAAAACCTCTCGTAAGTTTGCGGCAAGTGCCAAAGGCACAATACGAAAATAGCCCACAAATTTATTTGTGGGTACGAAATAAAGCCAGCACCAAAAAAGTCCCGTAGGGACGATTGAAAATATTCGATTCGAATAAATAAGCGTGACAATGCGATCCCATTCATTCCGATGGGATAAAAAAAAGATAATGATCTTTTAGCGTTTCAGAAAAAATAGTGAAATCAACATGAATGAAATGTTTAATTAATTCCCGATCGGTCTTTTTCTGATTTTTCGCTCGGTCACCACCACAAAATTGCCGTCCAGAATTGTGAGATAGTGACGAAGGATCGTACGAATGACCTTGAGTTTGTTAAATGCACTCTCATCCTCCAGCCTTAAAAATAGAACGCCTCTGGGCGTCAAGTTCTGATGAAAAACAAGCTCTCCAAAATCCTTATCATTGGTGACAATGATCCGTTCTTCTACTATGGCCCTTTGAATAATCGAAAGATCATCGGTCCCCCGCATCTGGCTGATCACTGAGACAACGTCAAAACCCTCATCTCTTAATAGCTCAGCAACCCTGTCGCCTGTGCTTTCATCGACGATAAATTTATACACCAACTTTTTCCTCTGAGATTAAAGGGTAGACTTCTTCATTGGCGAGCAATTCTGAAGCATAAACAAGGACAGCTTGTATATCTTCTTTGGTCAGATGGGGGTAATCATCAAGAATTTCTTTCTCTGGTATCCCTTGAGCAATTAATCTCATGATGAGTTCCACAGGAACCCTTGTTCCTTTGATCACTGGTTTGCCGACCATGACTTTCGGATCGATGATGATCCGTTGGAGCAATCTATTTTTGTCATAGCTGTTCATACTCGATCCACATTCCTACTTAGATTTGGTTATCCTTTGATTTTAATTCTAAAATACAAATTAACGAGTGAAATTGCAAGCAAAATTTGTAGGACAGAAAATAGCCCACAAATTTATTTGTGGGTACAAAATAAAGCCCGCACCCCAAAAGTCCCGTAGGGACGATTGAAAATATTCGATCCAAATAAATAAACGTGACAGTGCGATCCCATTCATTCATTCCGATGGGATTAAAAAATGATACTGAACATCTTTCCCCCGACTTGAAAGTCGGGGCTATTTTGAATTGTCCCTTTGGGACACATTGCGTTACAAGTACGCCAGCCACTCCGCCATGGTTCTCATGCTGGAATGATTGGGACCGAAAAACTTTAATTTGATTTGGCAAATTGCTTCAAAATATACCTTCGCTCGTTTTTTTCATCTAATTCAACATACGCCGCACTCAGATCATTTATTTTTCCGACTAAATAAAGATACTCCGTACCATGCATGGAACGTTCGAAATGGCCAATTGCCTCGAAGAAGCTGTTCCAGACATCAAAGAGAATTGGATTGAATCGAATACGAGAATCATGGTTGGATAATCTGCACAGCTTTATTGGTCAAATTTCATAAATTTCTCATTTCAGAAAGGCAGGCCTTTCAAAAACTGAATAATCACAAAAGAAGCCTTCAACTCCATCAAAACGCACTTTACAAATTTAATTTTCGGACGTGCCTGTCTTGGTGGGTATAATAGAAAATTGTTTCTTCTGCAACTCGAATCACTTTGCCCATTCGATTTGCTTTTGATTTAAATGCTGGTAAACGAAACAGTGACTGCAAAATTTTGGGGATTTCCTTTACTCGGGAGTCTGGCAGAAGCAAACACACAACACAAAAATGATCGTCGATTTCAACCTTTCGCCAAAAATCCTTTTCATTAATTGTCACAAAAGTAGGTTGAATTTGTTGTCTAAGCAATCCAGGGATCGCATCATCTTTAATGATTGTATTGGGTCGAAGGTCTGTAATGAACAAAACCTTGCCACCGTACCATCTGGCGATATCAAGTTCAATGTCCCGACCCAATAATTGTTCATCAAGAACAATCATACTGCCAGCTCTATTTCTGGCAGTGTTTTAATAAATCGCTCCGAAACCAGTTGAATTGCCTCGATTATGGCTGCTCGGCTCACTCGCCCTCGATAGCCAGCTACGATTTCATCAATTGATTCACCTGCTGCAAGCCGATCGAGCACGCCTGTGATTTCGATCCGTGTATATTTGAACGTCGGACGACCGCCGCAAACCCCAATCGCTCGAACAACATATTGGCCAAGCGGATAATATTGATAAACTTCGCCGTCAACAAATTCAGTAACGAGATCACTCATCCTGGAACTCCTTAAACCAGCGATTTTAGACTTAGCCCATTTTAAAATAAAAATTAAAGAGCGAATTTGCAAGCAAAATTTGTAGGACAAATTGCCCACCTGTCCTACATTTTGGTCACAAATCCATCATCTTTATCATCCCGTTGCATCGTTCGCAATCGGCTGAACAGGGCTTTCACATCCCGCACGCCGCCAATGGTGAACCAGAAAACCACCACAATGGCCATGGCAATATTGATGCCCAGATACCAGTACCAGAACTTCATCCAGATCAAATCGGCCACGTCGTGGGTGAGATTGTAGATCGTGCCGATGATGAAAATACTGGCCCAGAGGAAAATCCAGCAGTAGGTGGCAATGTAGATGACTTTATCGGTGCGGCTGAATTCCTTGCCCATGCCCAGCATTCTCCAGCCCCGAAGCGGCTGGGCATTCAATACCTGGTATTCCTCTTTGATCAGATATTTGCCCCGATGCAGCAGCTTATCCATGTCAAATGCCTTTTTGCCGCTGAACAGCGACACCACAATGTAAACCACCACAGCGCTGACCATGGCGATGAACCAGAACCATTGGCCATTGATGGGAAAATTTTTGATCAGTTGCTGCAAAATAATGCCGCCGACGGAAATGGATGAGCCTGTGATCATGGCCGCCCAGGCCGCCGCCGTCGTGCCTCTTTTCCAATAAAGACCGCCAATGATCACCGAGCCTGAGCCTCCCGCATAAATAGCGCCCGTGATGGCGAAGAACATGAGGATGTATTCGCTCTGCTGAAACAGCAGGCTCTGAAGTTTGGACATTATATAGCAAAAAAAAGTCGTCAAGATCAGGATAACTTGCTAAGAATCAGCATACAGCATGGCGGCCAAGATATTGACTGGCAGTTTTAGGGGCTTTTGC
>FWPV01000794.1_pt1 | contig 94812 bp, 69 predicted proteins | sample 2228371 | NCBI WGS metagenome assembly FWPV01 (sample SAMEA103939776, study PRJEB20133) | metagenome
TCCGTACGTTGTTCAAGCTTTAGCTTGTGTTCGTTGTTCAGGCTTTAGCCTGATTTTACTGGAGGGCGATCATTCTCGTCCACCGGATGCGGCGGGTTGGAAAACCCGCCCTCTGTACGGTTTTATCTTCTTTCCCTTTTCCCTCAAAAAGACGATTCGATTAAATATTCCCACACGAGTAGGGAGCAAACCTACCTTTCAATTTGACCGCATTCAGCTTCATGACATCCAAAAGATAAAAGAATCCTCCACCTCTCAGAATGATATATTTTTGAGCACTTTTACACATCCACTTACACGTGAACACCATACAGGGCAGCAATTTTTCATAACAATTACCTATCCCTTCGCCCTCTATCTCAGCAAAATTAGTTTTATGCTTTTTTCAATATTGCCGGCCCGCACCCGGCACAGGTAGCTGCCCGAAGGACAATCCTTCGCTTCCCAGCGCAAACGGTGCCTGCCCGCCGGCAACCAGCCCTCCTGCAACCGCGCCACCTGCCGTCCGCGCAGGTCATACACCACAACGCTCACCTCAGCGGCTTCAGGCAGGCTGAACTCGATGACCGTGGCGCCGTTAAACGGATTGGGGTAGCTGCGGCAAAGGGCGCACGTCTCCGGGCCTGGGCCTCCGTCTTCTTCCACCCCTGTCAGCTCCGCCAACGGCCGCCGCCAGACGCTGCCGCCATAGGTGCCGGCATACAAATACCGTTCGCCGAAAGCAAGGGTAAGAATTATCGGATGTCCTAAGCCGGTGTTCACCTCCTCCCAGCTCTCACCGCCGTTCCTGGACATGAACACACCCGCGCCGTTGGTGCCCGCATACACGACGCTCGGCGCCTGCGGGTCGATCGCCAGGGCGCGAACATTGAGAGTGGTCAGCCCCGTGCTGACCGCGCTCCAGCTCCCGCCGCCGTCGGTGCTCTTGAACACACCGCCACTTGTCCCGGCATACACCGTGCTCGGCGCCTGCGGGTCGATCGCCAGGGCATGAACATACAGGTTAGTGAGCCCCGTGGTGACCGCGCTCCAGCTCCCGCCCCCGTCGGTGCTCTTGAACACACCGCCGTCTCTTGTCCCGGCATACACCGTACTCGGCGCCTGCGGGTCGATCGCCAGGGCACGAACATACAGGTTAGTGAGCCCCGTGGTGACCGCGCTCCAGCTCCCGCCCCCGTCGGTGCTCTTGAACACACCGCCGTTAGTCCCGGCATACACCGTGCTCGGCGCCAGCGGGTCGAGCGCCAGGGCATAAACATACTTACTTGTCAGCCCCGTATTAATCGCGCTCCAGCTTCCGCCGCCGTCCGTAGTCTTGTACACCCCGCTCCCCAACATACCCGCATACACTGTTCCAGGCGTCTGCGGGTCGATCGCCAAGACACTAACAGCAGAAAGGGTCGGATCCGCACTCCAGCTTCCCCCGCCATCTGTGCTTCTATACACACCTCCTCCAGCTATGGCGGCATATATAATGCTTGGCGTCTGCGCGTCGATCGCCAGGTTATAGACATTGGTGCACGTTAAACCTCTATTGATTGCTGTCCAGCTCATTCCGCCGTCGGCACTTTTGAACACACCGCCGCCATTCGTCCCTGCACACAACGTGCTCGGCGTTTGCGCGTCAATTGCCAATACATAAACCATCGGGTTAGTCAGCCCCGCGTTGACCGCGCTCCAGCTCCCGCCGCTGTCGGTGCTCTTGAACACACCGCCGTTAGTCCCGGCATAGACCGTGCTCGGCGTCTGCGGCTCGATCGCTAAGACATTAACAGTTAGATTGCTCAGCCCCGTGTTGACTGCGCTCCAGCTCCCGCCGCCGTCGGTGCTCTTGAACACCCCGCTGCCATCCGTCCCTGTATACATCGTGCCCGGAGTCTGCGGGTCGATCGCCAGGGCCTCAACATTTACATTGCTCAACCCCGTGTTGACCGCACTCCAGCTCCCGCCGCCATCCGTGCTCTTGAACACACCACCGCCCCATGTCCCGGCATACACCGTGTCCGGCGTCTGCGGGTCGATCGCCAGGCCGAGAACATTGAGAGCGGTAAGTCCCGTGTTAACCGCGCTCCAGCTCCCGCCACCGTCGGTGCTCTTGAACACTCCCCCACCATCCGTCCCGACATACAGCCTGCCGGGCGCCTGCGGGTCGATCGCCAGGGCCTCAACATTTACATTGCTCAACCCCGTGTTGACCGCACTCCAGCTCGCGCCGCCGTCGGTGCTCTTGAACACTCCGCCGCCCCATGTCCCGGCATACACCGTGCCCGGCGTCTGCGGGTCGATTACCAGGGACATTATCCTTCCCCCTTCCGGCCCAATGCAGGTCCAACCGTCCGGTGCGGCCGCTGCCGGGCCCGTAGCTGCCAACAGCAAAAAAGCAGCAATCGCCCCCGCCACAACAATATGTTTCCCACTCATAACAGCTTCCTCCGTTAGTAAAATGTTTTCCTTTCCCCTCCGCTCACCCCTGTCGCACCCCAAAAAGGCGCGCATGCCCCTACCTCCAGCCCCTCTTGACGGCCAAAAAGAGCTCCCGCAGAAACTCCGGCAAAACAGCAATGCCCTTCTTGACGCTACCCCTGCGCCGCCTGCCGCTCCTCACACATCCGCCCCCACATCCTGCTCCCGCGCCAGGCAGATGACAGCACCCCCACTTCCTGCCCACAGCCACCCTCCACCAAGCCCTCTTCACTCCCCGGAAACGCCCATGCCACCAACCTTCCAAGCCCACGGCCGGAGAACAGCCGGTTCTCCGGCCGCTCAGCTTCCCCACGGCCCCCTCCTCACCTCACCACCGTCAACCGCAGGCTCTGCCACCGCAGGCCAACCCGCACCCGGCACAGGTAGCTGCCCGAGGGGCAGTCCTTCGCCTCCCAGCGCAAACGGTGCCTGCCCGCCGGCAACCAGCCCTCCTGCAACCACGCCACCTGCCGTCCGCGCAGGTCATACACCACAACGCTCACCTCAGCGGCTTCAGGCAGGCTGAACTCGATGACCGTGGCGCCGTTGAACGGATTGGGGTAGCTGCGGCAAAGGGCGAACGTCTCCGGGCCTGGGCCTCCGTCTTCCTCCACCCTTGTCAGCTCCGCCAACGGCCGCCGCCAGACACTGCCGCCAGAGGTGCCCGCATACAAATACCGTCCGCCCAAAGCGAGGGTCAAAACTATCGGATGCCCCAAGCCGGTGTTCACCTCCTCCCAGCTCTCACCCCCGTTCCTGGACATGAACACACCCCCGCCGTTGGTGCCCGCATAGACCGTGCTCGGCGCCTGCGGGTCGATCAGCAGGGCGCGAACATCGACAGTGGTCAGTCCGCTGTTGACCGCGGCCCAGCTCCCGCCACCGTCGGCGCTCTTGAACACACCGCCACGGAATGTCCCGGCATACACCGTGTCCGGCCCCTGTGGGTCGATAGCCAGGGCCCAAACAAGGAGGTCAGTCAGTCCCGCATTCACCCCGCTCCAGCTCCCGCCGCCGTCAGTAGTCTTGAATACCCCGCCGCTCGTCCCGGCATACAGCGTGCTCGGCGTCTGCGGGTCGATCGCCAGGGCATTAACATAAAGATTGCTCAGCCCCGCGTTGACCGCGCTCCAGCTCCCGCCCCCGTCGGTGCTCTTGAACACACCACCACCCCATGTGCCTGCATACACCGTGCTCGGCGTCTGCGGGTCGAGCGCCAGCACAGAAACTCCCTCTTGCGGTAAGCCAGCATTTGCCGCACTCCAGCTTCCGCCTCCATTTGTGCTCCGGTAAACGAAACCACCATTTGTCCCGGCATAAAGTGTGCTCGGCGTCTGCGGGTCGATGGCCAGGGCCAGAATCCGAAGATCAGTTAGCCCCGTGTTGACCGCGCTCCAGCTCCCGCCGCCGTCGGTGCTCTTGAACACACCGCCGCCCAATGTTCCGGCATACAGCGTGACCGGCCTCTGCGGGTCGATCGCCAGGGCTCCAACATAAAAGCTGGTAAGCCCCGTGTTAACCGCGCTCCAGCTCCCGCCGCCGTCCGTGCTCTTGAACACGCCGCCGCCCAATGTTCCGGCATACACCGTGCCCGGCGTCTGCGGGTCGATCGCCAGGGTATAAACATTGAGATAAGTTAGGCCGGTGTTGATCGCGCTCCAACTCCCACCCCCGTCCGTGCTCTTAAACACCCCAGTCCACGTTGCGGCATACACCACGCTCAGCGCCTGCTGGTCGATCGCCAAGGCGCGGACATCAAGAGTAGTTAGCCCAGAATTGATCGCGCGCCAACTCCCACCCCCGTCCGTGCTCTTAAACACCCCACCGCCCGTCGCAGCATACAAAGTGTCCGGCGCCTGCGGGTTGATCGTTAGATTCCAAATTCTAAGATTGGTCAACCCGGTGTTGATGGTGCTCCAACTCCCGCCGCCGTCCGTGCTCTTGAACACGCCGCCGTCCCATGTCCCGGCATATACCGTGCTCGGCGTCTGCGGGTCGATGGCCAGGGCCCGAATCCGAAGATCAGTTAGCCCCGTGTTGACCGCACTCCAGCTCCCGCCGCCGTCGGTGCTCTTGAACACACCGCCGCCACTTGTACCCGCATACACCGTGGTCGACGCCTGCGGGTCAATCGCCAGAGTTTGAACCGTGCGATTAGTCAGCCCGCTGTTGACCGCGCTCCAGCTCCCGCCACCGTCGGTGCTCTTGAAGACCCCGCCACTTGTCCCGACATACAGCGTGCTCGACGCCTGCGGGTCGATCACCAGATGCCAAGTGTCCCGATTAGTCACGCCCGTGTTGACCCCACTCCAGCTGCCGCCGCCGTCGGTGCTCTTGAACACACCGCCGCCAGCTGTCCCGACATACACCGTGCTCGGCCTCTGCGGGTCGATCGCCAGGGCATTTATCCTTCCCCCTTCCGGCCCAATGCAGGTCCAACCATCAGGTGCGGCTGCTGGGCACGTGCATGGCCTCATGCCCCCAATCACCATGAACCCAATAAAAAAAGCCATTGGTAATGAACAATTGCGTGACATGTTTTACCTCCCTTCTTTGTTTTCAACATTGACCTCTGCTGCTAACACAACTGCGCCCCTGTAGCCTTCGTATAACTCCGCGTTTTGCTGCCCGAACCTCTGCGTCACTCGCCACGGCCACAGTCGGCTGCGCCAATAAAATGGATCATAGCCTAAAGCTACCAATGACGGTAAAACCATTCGTTTTACCTATTCGTTATAGGTAGCTGCACGCCATTTTCCTTCTATAATATATATTATTAAAATTGTGGAAAATATTGAAAACAAACGAAAAAATTCTTATAATATGTATATCCACAGATGTGTTTAAAAACCGCAACTATTTGAAAAGGGGTTGAATATGAAAAAGTATTTTTTTCTTATTATGCTCCTTTCCGTTCATCATGTGTTTGGGTATCAGCTCGCCAAAACAGTTCTCAGCGATACGGTATTAGCCAGTCAATTTGCAAAAAAGGGGCGGATGTTCGCCAACAAAGCGCAATTCGATAGTTCCAATTACTATTATCAAAAATCCAATACCATCTATAAAAAGCTTCTCGACCAGGGTGCTAATCCAGTATTATGGCGTCACTACCTCAATGGCTTGAAAAGTATCGGAGTGAACTTTGACCGTAAAGGAGACTACCAGCCTGCTTTAGAACAACTCCAGATGACTTTTGCTCTGGCAAAGGAGCAATTTGGAGAAGAGGATTTACAGGTATGGCATATCTACAACGATATTGGCATCGTCTATCATCATAAAGGGGATTACGCCACGGCGTTGGAGATCATCGAGGCAGTGCTGCAAAAGCGGTTGGCTCTGTTGGGAAGCGAGAATCCTCATGTGGCCAGTAGTTACAGTCACCTGGCAATGATTTATAGCGCCTTGGGGAATCATTGGCAGTCGTTGGAGTATTCCAAGAAAGCAAATGGTATTTTTTACAAACTTTTTGGGGAAAACCATATTCAAGTCGCCTGTACCTATTACAACATCGGGGCGATGTATGTAAAATGCGGATGTTATGATCTGGCATTGGAGTATTTGCAAAAATCATTAACTATCGATTTAAAGCTTTCGGGCGAGAACAGCCCTGAAGTAGCCACCACTTATAGTCGCTTGGGGGAGGTTTATGCTGCATTGGGCGATCATGAGGAAGCGTTGGAATACTATGGTAAAGCATTGCGCATTAGTCTGCAAGCTTACGGAGAGTCACACCCGCAGATTGCAAGTCTTTACAATGATTTGGGAACGGTATACGAAAGAGCGCAAAACTATACCGCTGCATTAGATAACTTTTTAAAAGCATTAGCCATTAAAGAAAAGATTTTAGGCTATCAGCACCCTAAAACAGCCCATACCGTGGGGAATATCGGTGTGATGTATCGGCATTTAGGGGAATACACTCAGGCATTATCCTATCACGAGCGAGCATTAGCCATTCACTTACAATCATTGCCAGAGCACCATCCGTTTGCCGGGCACACCTATCGCAATATTGGTATCGTATATCATCTGATGGGGCAAGACACCCTGGCCTTGGAGCACTATCAAAAAGCATTATCGATTTTTAAAAACACTACGGGCGAAAAGCATCCGCTGGTGGCAGATATTTATCAATATTTTGGCGAGCTTTATCAGGAGCAGGGGAATTATCCACAAGCCTTGAACTATTACCAAAAAGCGCTCATTGCTGTTACGCCCGACTTTACCGATAGCTCTTGGCAGATCAATCCTTCGCTGGCGAGCATGCCCCTCACTAATCAATCGGTTGGCCTCCTCAAAGCCAAAGCTGGAGCGCTGTGGAAATTCTTTCGCAGCCGACCGATGGAGTTTACCGCTCTTCACAGCGCCTTTGACACCTATCAGCTACTCGCAGCGTTAATGGACAAGCTTCTGCAATGCCATCATGGCGAAGCGTCCAAGTTATTTTTAGCTGAAAAAATGGTGCCGGCTTTTGAGCAAGCCATCATGGTTTCTCATGAGCTCTATCGACGAACAGGGGATGAATTGTATGCAGAATCGGCTTTTGATTTCGCGGAACGCAATAAAGCCGCGGTATTATCTTTGGCGCTAAGCGAGGCTCGAGCGCAAAAATTTGCGGGTATTCCGGATAGCTTAATCGAGCAGGAGCGGCGGTTAAACACACAGTGGACCCATGCTAATATTCAGCTGCTCAAATTACAACAGTTACAACTGGAAGCCGATGCCAACATGGCAAAAACCATTGCAGAGCTTGAGGATCAACTATTTTCTCTGGATCAGCAACGTCTTCAATTGAGCAAACAAATCGAGCAATCCTATCCGAATTATTATGCTCTTAAATACCAACCCGCAGGTAAAATTCTCAAGGATTTACAGGTGAATCTCGGTCCCTCTTCCTTATTAGTGGAATACTTTATCGGTCAGGATTCGCTGTACATTTTCACAGTTTCCCACAAAAATCTGGAAATCTTTTCCCTGCCCAAAGGTCCAGACTTTGTGGCCAATATCGAACGATGCCTACAAGCCATCAAAAAAATGGAAATGGCCGAAATGGCTGACGCGAGCCATAAGATTTTTTTACAATTGATAAAACCCTTGGAGGCCGCCCTCATTGGCATAGATCATTTGATCGTCATTCCAGATGGTATTTTATACAAACTGCCTTTCGAAGCATTACTGACCAGAAAGGTTGATCCAAGCGAAGAATGGACTCATTATCCCTATCTTCTCAAGCATTACGAAATGGCCTATCATTATTCAGCACGGCTGTATCACCTGCTTCACAATCGAGACGAAGAGACAATACATCCGAAAACATTCTTGGGGTTTGCCCCAGTCTTCAAACATGAACAAGAAAACCAGTTATTGGCCGAAAATTTATCGAACCTGAAATATACCACTTTTCAAGAAGCCATGCGGTCGGTTACGGTGGATGGAAAACAATTGAATGCGTTGGAATATTCAGAAGAAGAAGTGAACAAGATTATGTCGAATTTTGACCGCCAGGGAAGGTTGGCTCGGGCTTTTTTCCATGAGCAGGCGACTGAGGCAAAATTTAAGGAGACTTGCGGTCAATATGACATCGTTCATATCTCCACCCATGGGCTGGTCAATGAAAAACAACCGCGACTATCATCTATTATTTTCACACAAACGAAAGATACCCTTTCTGGCGAAGACGGTATTCTCTATGCTGGCGAAACGTATAATCTGAATTTACAGGCGAAATTGGTTGTTTTAAGCAGCTGCGAAAGTGGCATTGGCCCGATAAGCCACGGCGAGGGAATGATGAGCCTGGCGCGTGGCTTCTTCTATTCTGGCGCCGCCGATCTGATGCTTTCATTATGGAAAATTTCCGATCGGCACACCAGCCGCCTGATGGTAGATTTCTATCAGCAAGTTCTGGAAGGCAAAACTTTTAGTGATGCCCTGAGGAAGGCTAAATTGAATATGATTAAAAATGCTGCCACCTGCTGGCCACGAATGTGGGCCGGATTTGTTCTTTTTGGAGAGTAGCCGACTTACGCATTCCCTATCCCCACCATCGGCACATAAATGGGTGGGAAAAACTCTCGAAATCACGCAAATAATAAATGACACCCTTTATAGCTGTAGGTGCCCGTTTACTCTCATGTGAGCACTCCCCGAGTTAGTAACGCGGTTACGTATGGCCGCGAATGTCTTTAAAAAACGCGCGGCGTGCCTTCTTTTGCGGCTTATTTGTCAGAGTTACAGACAAGCTAAGGTCGCAGGGGTATGAAAAAGCGCCCCCAATAAACAACTTCATCTTCACTCTCCAGCTTCCAGTAATACCGACCCGGCGAGAGAGGTTGAGTGAATAGCCACTGGTTCGCTGTAGGCTGGCCTTGAGCAACCACCATGCCTTTATTGTTCAATATTTTCAAATATCTCACGGAGGCATCTTTGTTCTGCCAGCGAAAAACAATGGGCACCGTAAGGGTATCATCCACCTCTGGCGATATGACTTGCAACCCAGAAGAGCGGGTGAAATCATCCACGGATTCTTCTAAATAGGCAAATGCCGCAAAAGCCTCTTCATCGGCTCGCCCTCGTGCTTTATCGACACCCACTGATTTGGCCGGCGTTCCTTTTGCTTTATCGTCGAACTGTTGCGCCTCCACCTGCTGTTGGATGGTTTCTTCAGAGCTCTGCGTGAGAACATTTTGGAGGGAATCGCCAGTAACGACGGTTGCACGTTTTTCTTGTTTTATGGCATAAGAATGATACAAAACGTTTCCGGCCAGGGCAATAACGACCACAGTTACCACCGCCCAGGCCAGCCGTCGATATCCTATGCCAGCAAGGGAGACTCTCAGCCTTTCCAACCATGGCACCGCTTGTGGTTGAGTGGCCATCTGCAAATAATCCGCAAACAGTTGGCGGCCTTCTTTTTTGATCAACCCGGCGCACATTTCTTGAAAACGCAACTCTTGAAAACAAAGATCGCAATCGAAACAGTGCTCATCAAAAGCTTCACGCTCTGCAGCCGAGAGCCGCCCGCTCAGATAATCGTCCACAACTTGTGGTCTATTTTTAATTTCACAGTGCATTATATCTTCTTCCGTTAACTTTTTCGGATAACGTTCGTTTGCCTACCCACAAATAGACACATCGAATAGGGCAGGTCTTAACCTGTTAATGAAATTCATCTTTCTCAGCAAGGGGAAAAATTCCTCATTGCAAAATGACAGCAATCGCCAAAATTAGTAAAGGTATCTTTTCTATATTAATATTCTCAAAAAATAAGAAAATATTGAAAAATTTTTTCCTTTCGGCACTCTTTTTTTAATAATTTTAAGGCATAATGCAGACGTTCACTGACTCGTCGGCTGGGCAGAGAGAGTAGCTGGCCGATTTCAGCCACCGAATATCCTTCATAATACCGAAGATAGAGCACCTTTTTATACTTTATCTTCAGGCGCTTCAATAAACTGCGAATACCATCTCTGAGTTCTTGCTGTTCATAAAGCTCCAATATATCCGCTGTTGGTTCATAGATATTGTCAGCGTTTATAGGCAAAACATTTTGTTGTTTCTTTGATTTGAAATAATTATATATTTTTTTCATCGTGATCCCATAAACATAGGAACCAAGATTGTCGCTCTTTGAAATATCGAATTGACCATCTCGCAAGCTGTATAGCAAGGCTATTTGCACCTCGCTGAGAATATCTTTCCAATCTTCGTTGGCGATCCCCACACTGATCCTTATTTTGCGAACAATGCGCGTACAATAATGAGCAAACAATTCTTGTTCAGCAGAGGGATCGCCCTGCCGAATACGTAATAATAGCTGTTCAATATTTTTATCGCGACCGGCCATCATTTGCATAATGATCGTTTGATGTTCCTCGTTTTTGAAATATAATCATTTTTTCAAAACAAGACAACATGTAAGTATTTATAATGAATGTGCTTTTATTGAATTTTCCAGTCAAGGGCGTATGAGTGGATAAGATACTATGAAAAGAGTCGAATCTTGTCTAAATAAGGCATGATATATTTATATCAGATGATCCATCTTTAATCATAGGCTTGTCAGCGATCGCTGGCTCATTTTTTTCTCTTTATTTAATTGAAGAGGACAAAAGATAAGGGAAATAATTTGCATTTTATCAATGGATGCCCTATTTTAAAAAGAGATACTTGTTTGCAGAGGAAAAGAGAATATGAAGAATCTGTTTTACCTGAGTCTATTGGCTATACCGCTGTGGGCTCAAAACAACATCTTGGACCTCCGCCCGCTCGAAATCGACGATCACGGTACAATCACTTACCAAAATTTTATCTATTCCCGCTATCTGGTCGGCGGTAAGGCGTTGTTATCCGCCGTGCATATTCGTATTCCGCCCGACAACTACCGCGAATTTGCTTTGGGTGTAGGTTATAACTTCGCTTCACTCAACAGCGTGCGCGGTTACCTCGTCGCCAGTTTATCCTCGGCAACCGATGATTATTATTTCCAACCCGCTCTCATGGGCATCGGTGGGATGGATCGGTGGTTCGCCTTTTTTTATCTGACTTGTTACCTCCCCCTTGGTGACGACGGCATCAACCAATGGCTGCTGGATCCATTCGAATTACAATATACGCTCGTCGGACCTTTGTCAATCGGTTTCAGTAGCTATTACTACCGACCAAACGGTGGCGAGCCCTCGTATAAACTCGGCGGCAAGATGAGTTATGCCCATCGGTATGGTTCCTTGGACGTCACACTGCGTCGGACGAACAGGGCTCAGCGATTGGAATTACAGCTGCGGACTGTGGTCGCCTTTTGAGGTGAGGCAACCAGAGAAGTATAAGGGGTAATCTTTGAAGATAGCTGGCTTCTTAATACAACGGCATGGTTACCTATCGCTTTCCCATACCATCACCAGCGTAGGATCAACGTCAAGTAAGCTATCTAAATTGACTCTTAGGCAAGCACAAAAAAAATCCCCGCACCTCATGAAAGGTAGCGGGGATTCTACGTTCGTGAAAATTTATATTTTAACGACGTTTTCTGCTTGTGGACCTTTTTGTCCCTGGGTCACCTCAAACTGTACACGATCACCCTCGTTGAGTGTCTTGTAACCCTCACCCTGAATGGCGTTAAAATGGACGAAAACATCTCCGCCTTTTTCTCTGGTGATAAAACCGTATCCTTTTGAGGGATTGAACCACTTGACAATTCCTGTTTCCATTGTGAAAACCCTTACTTTAAAATTGTAAAAACTCTATACAATCTTTTCCGTCCTTCTAAGCGCAAAAAAAAATCGCGCTCATGGTGACAATCTCCCATTTTCGCGATTTACTGATTTTTAGCAAACATAGAAAAGAGGGTAAAAAATTGTACCTGAACTTGTTGGTCTAAGATACGTATAAATTTTGCAAAAAACAACAGAAATCTTTCGTTTTGCTATTTTTTTTAAGAGTTATTTTCTATCCTCCCCGAATCTATGTTAAGATATTAAGCTCAATCGAATTCACTTATTAGGGGGGATTTAAGAACTTGCGACTTACACAGTAACCAAGCTCCTATTATGAGCATTTTAGTTTCTTTTTCCCTTGACTGGATACTATAATCACCGCAGACGGGCGATTGTCCATCGCCTGTAATTTCGAGCTTTTTCAACTAACGATGGTGGCAATGCGCTCGCCTGCCTGCAGGTAGGTTTCATACCCATCAAGGCTGTTCTCCACCAGATCGTGCTCGAAAAGAACCTTATTGGGCGCAAAAATGAGTACAATAGTCGAGCCGCCGTACTTGAAATAGCCTTTCTCCTGAAACTTGACTACCTCAGCACCCGTAAAAGTTTGCACGATGCTGCCGACGCCAAAGGCGCCGATTTCCACCATGGCCACTCGGCCCAGCTGTGCATGCTCGATGAACGTCAACATGCGTTTATTCTCGACGAGCACCGGAAGGTTCGCTGCCAGCGCTATAGGGTTGACCGTATGATAATAACCGTTTATGAGCTCCGTGGCGACGACCACCCCATCGCAAGGAAAATGAAAGCGATGATAATCGGCCGGACAGAGGCGAATGACTGCCACCGCACCGTTATTATACTCGGAAGCATCCCGTTGCAGTAAGGCGCTCAGGGTGTATGGCCGTCCTTTGACCGGGATGAGCGTATCACCCTGTAATTGTGGATAGACCAATATGCGTCCGTCGGCCGGCGAGATGATGGCCTCTGTGGCGCTATCGACCACTCGGGCCGAGGGCTTTAAGCGGCGGATGAAAAAATCATTGAAGCAGCGGAAAGAATCGATGGGCTCGAGTATTTCCTCGACCTCTATCTGCAGTTTGCTGATGAATGTTGTGATCTGCCGACGGGAGAGGCGGGTATTACAATACCACCCCATCAGCGCCGAAAACAGTGGCCGGCGAAAGACGATGAACGAAAATAACTTTTGACTGAGGCGATGCTCATAGACCCAGCGAATCCAGCGCTCGCCTAAAACGGTTTCGCGAAAAATTTCCTTGGAACCACGTTTGCGATAAAGCACCTGCACGGCCAATGACTCCGTTATTTATGCCAAAAAGAAAATGGTTTTATTAGAAACCGATCTCCCGCCTATCAGCTATAAGCTGTCCCCTACAGCGTAGCGGTAGTCGATTATATTATTAGATAAAGCATAATTTGGAAATTTTTTCGATTAAATACAAGAATTTGTGTGGAGGGAGGTTGCAGGTTGAAAGTTTTGTTCGGCTTGGCAAGTTTTTCGCAAAAATGTTAAATGTTGAATGCTGAATGTTGAATGTTGAATGAAAATGATTTGTGCTTCATTTAGCATTTAACATTTAGCATTTAGAATTCATCATTTTAAAAAACAAACTCTTACGCTATCCCCTGCGTTTACCACTCGCCGCTATCCTTCGTACCAAAACCCTCAACCCAACCTCCAACCATTTATTTCTATATCCCTCGGTTGAAATCCTTTCGTTAATCGTGTCATTTAACCCTTCTCCCACAACGACAAAATAGATATTCTTCAACAATAAGCTTACCAATCACCCAAAATGTGATCCATATCGCAAAACTTTTTAATAACATCTGTTATATTTTAGCACCATAAATACTCGGATTCTGTTTTAATTGTCTTTTTAAACCGCCTCCTCTGCACCCTATGAGGGGGCTGAGAAGAGCTTCATAAGCATAATTGCCACAGAATCCCAAAGAGAATGAAAATAACCAAATCGGAACAACTATGGCTAAAAGAGACACACTAAAAAACAAGGACATCATCGCCGCTGCCGTCAAGATCATCCGCGAACAAGGCTGGCGGCAGCTCTCGGCGCGAACCCTCGCCCGTGAACTGCATTGTTCGACCATGCCCATCTATTCACATCTCCAATCGATGGAAGAAATCTATCGCACAGCGCAGATGGAAGCCATGGCCCTATTGCAGGAATATTGCCAACGCCATTATTCGGACAAACCCGACCTGAACCGGGTGTTGGGGTTCCTGCTCTTCGCCCGCGAAGAAGCCAACCTCTATCGTTTCTTAGTCAGCGACCGCCCGCCACAACTCGAAGATGGCTACAGAATGGACGTCTGGAACGGACCCAGCTTGGGAACTCTGTACGAACTGCCGCTGCAACTATTAAAAGGGCATCTTTTATTCAAAGGCATGGATGAACGCCTGCTCAAATCGTCCATTTTCATCTATGGCCTGGCCACTGCCATCAACGAAGGGCTGATGAGGGATTGGGATGTGGCAGAATGGGAGCAGCTTTTGGATGAAGTACAGGAGGCATTCATGTTCTGGTCTTGGCAAGCAAAAAAACGAGGCCAGCATGGCTCGGGGGAAAAAGTCGATCGACTATAGGGAATGATTGTATCAAATCAACCGAAGCACAATTACCATCATTAAAAAAGGACAAAAGTCGTTTAAACTCAAGGGAGGGATGGTATCCAATGTAACCGGCGAAATCAATATTACCGGATCAACACCAATTTACACCTCTGCCGCTCCTCGCCGGCCTTGATGGCGCAATAATAAATTCCGCTGGCGACCGCCACCCCTGTTTCATCTCTACCGTCCCATACAAACCGATGATAACCGGCCTGCGCCCGTTCCACACGACAGAGCTCTTTCACCTGATGACCCAGCAGATCATAAATGCGCACCTGAAGCGGCATCGGCTGCGGCAGGGAACAGGATATCACTGTATAGGCATTAAACGGATTGGGGTAGGCAGAGTCCAGTTCGACCTGTGTAGGCAATGGCAACATCCCTTGCAGCGAAAGGTGTTGCTGGGTGGAGCCATCGCTGTTCACACTTTGTAAGGAATAGTAATAGACAACTCCCGCTTGGATGTTCGCATCGACAAACTGATATTGGCCATCCCTTGCTGGCACTATGAGTTTGCTGATGGGCACATAAAGCCCTTCTTTTTCGGCGCGGAGGACGTAGAATCCGAGAAGATCTCTTTCCGAGGCAGTCCGCCACCGCAGCACGATGCCCTGGTAGGGGTCGGCGCAGGTGGTGAATTCCGTCAGCATCACAGAAGTAGTAATCTGCAGCCGCCAAGCGAGACTGGTGGTATCCTGACGATCGGAGACCACCACCTTGACGGAAACATTACTGAGGGGCATCCATTCGGTGTTGAGACGATATTTGGCCGAACCCACGGCGCGCAGGACTTCATTAACGTACCAGACATAGTTGAGGCTATCGCCATCGGCATCCGTCGCCACCACTCGGAATTCGAGCGAGGCCGGCTTTTGTAACACGATTACATTGCCAGCAGGTGGTTGACTGTTCGCCAGATCGATCTGCGGCGGACGGTTGACATTGTGTACGATGATGACCAGCTTTTGAATTCGTTTTGCCCCAAGACGATCCTGTGCGATCAGCATCACCTCATATCGACCCGCCTGGTCATAACTCGGCGTCCAACGCAAACGCCGATCCGCTCCCAAGGAGGCACCCGATGGCAAATACTCTGCCAGCAGCGTCATCGAATCATTTTCTGCATCATAGAGGGATATGAACAGCGTCCACGGTTGATTTTCGAATATCTCCACACTATCTGGTAAGGTCAAAACGGGCGGCTGGTTTTCCAAAGCGGTGGCGGAAAAACTGTATTGCAAATCGCCAAACACGGCCTGGGCTCGTTGCTCCCCGGCTTGCGGACCCAAATACCAGAACACTCGGGCGATGCCGCTGCTGTCGGTGGACACGATGGCGGCTGGCGAAAAATATCCATTCTGTGGGGAACTAAATTCAATCGGCATATTGAAAATTGGATTGTAGTAGAGATCGAGCAATTGTACCGTGAGCGGCTGTCCCAAGCGATGACCGGCGGTGCCGATCTGCCGATCGCCCGCCAAACAGCTGAGCCTGGACGGTTCTTCGGGTAAGGCAGAAAACGTAAAAAATTGCTGTTCCTCCGGATATGAAACCAAAGACGCCTTAATGATGACTATGCCGCTCTGGATACCCAATTTGACACGTGCGCCTGCCAAACCCATTTCATCGCTCTTGACAATTAGACTTGTAGGTGGCATAGTGGGCTGGCCGTTGACCGGCGCGATTTCGCCGTTGCCTTTATGAAATAGAAATCGTACCTGCGCATCTGCAACCGGATCGCCAAAAACATCCACTACTTTAATGAATAGAGGATCGGGCAAGTATGAAGCGACCTTTGCAGATTGCCCATCACCGGATACGATTTGTAACCGGCTGGCTTCACGAGACAGAAAACGGATGGTGGCCGGGACGGTTAGATCGATGGAATTGGTCGCATGTTGCAATTTGATCGTCAGTTCGCCCGCTTGAGAAGAACGCGCGATGGCGCGGAACAAGCCTTGAGCATCAGTCTGTCCTTGTAGGGGTACCACGGTGGCTGCTACGCCGCTATAGACCCAAAGGACCGGCAAGTTGGCAATGGGGTTGTCATATTGATCGCGAATAGTGGCCTGGATGTGGGAGCTATCGGCACCATTGGCAGCCACAGGAGAAGTAGCCGCAAGTAGCGAGCGGCTCAAGGCCGGCGCAGCAGGCAAAGCCTTTGCCCTGACCAGGCGCGGAGAGCCCAGCAAATGATGGCCTTGACCATCTCGGCTGATGATCTCCAAAACCTGGGTGGTATCGCCTGCTCGAGGTCCCAGTTTCCATCCCGTAGTGACCAAACCAGATGAGTCGCTGTATTTGAGTAAGAGGGTATCATTGGTTGCCTCGAGGCTGCCGCCGCCTCGTTTGACTTGTATTTGCACCGGATACCCTGCCACCGCGATGCCTAAATCATCAACCACTTGAACCATGATACTCTGTGGCAGCGGCTGGCCGACTGTACCGATGGGGTTGTCCTGACTGAGCATCTTTATCTCGTGCGCTTGTGAGGGCACGGCGATGGCGGAATAGAGGATGGGAGAATTGTTCAACGGCTGACCATTATAATGCGCAGATACCTGTAGTTGATGGATTTGCCCATTGGTGCCGAGCTGCCAGCGGGCAGCGGCGATGCCATCGGCGCCACTCAAAAGCATGGCAGAGGATGTGCCGTGAGGGAGAATCTTGCCGCCGCCTTTGATGACTTCGAATCTCACAGAAATTGCTGGCACCCCATGACCAGCTTCGTCTACCACACGGACTCGAATGGTATCTGTTAATTCTCGGCCGGCGGTGCCAATCAACGTCTGCGAGGGCAAAGTGATTGCCCATAAGCCGACTGGATAATTATTCAAACCGGACGCGTAGAACAGCACCGGGCTGCCCACAAGCGGTTGCCCCTGATACGCATCTTTGGCGCTGGCGCGAACTACATAGGCCGAATCGCCCACCGCTTCGCCCAAGGTTAGAACGACCGAGGCTTTTCCGTCCTGATCGGAATAGACGTCGCGCATGCGGCTGCCGGCAAAAGAGCCGCTGGGACTCAAAACTTCAAACAGCACAGGATGGTTAAAAATGGGATTTTGGTAGCGATCCAAAACAACGACGCATAAAGGTTCCTTCAAGGGGGTATTGGCCACAGCGGCCTGATTGTTACCGGAAAAATAAACCAAGCGGTGAGGTTTATCGGCCACGGCAGAAGCCGAGAAACGGACAAACTCGCCTCCGGCAACCTCTAATTCGGCCGTGACTTCATGCAGATAATTCCCTGCTTGGGTGCCAATTTGAAAGAACACTGCAGCCTGCCCACTGGAATCGGTCATCACCCATCTGCTGGACTCGCCATATAAAAGGCCATTGCCTCGGGTGACCGAAAATCGCACTCTCCCACCGACGACGATGTTTTGATAGAAATCCCTCACCGCCACTACCAAAGGTTTCTGCAAAAGGGTGCCCACCACTCCGGATTGCTGATCGCCGGAGACAATAAAAATGAACCGGGGTTTACCGGCATGCGCGCTCGCCCAAAAAGAAAGCGGAGAGCCCACAAGGGGTTTACCGTTGTAGTGGCAACTTGCCTGCACTTCGTAGATATTGGTTCCGGCCTCGCTGCCGAGGGTAAAAGAGGCTTTGGCATCGCCAAGGGCGTCGGTGGTGGAGGAGTATTGCAGGGCGCCATTGAATGAACCATTGCCGCGGATCACTTTGAACAAGACCGACAGTCCCGATCGCGGGTTCCCATAGCGGTCGGTTACTCGGACGGTGAAAGGTTTTTTCAAAACCGTTTTCACGGTATCCACCTGGCCGTCGCCGTCGATGGCATAGAGGCGATAGGGTTCGGTCGCCGCAGCCGTGGCGGTGATCATCACCGGGGAGCCTGTCAGACCTGGGGCTTCGATTTTAAGCGTCTGCACGCCGGCGCGTGGACCCAGTCGCCAGTAGATTTGCGCGCTGCCATCCTGGCCACTCAGCACCTGGAGAAGAGAATCTCTGATCACCGCAGGATTCACACCAATCTGCCCCCCCTCCGACGCCTTGATGGTGACCAGATAACCGGCCACGGGATCGCCATTATCGGCTGTTATTTTGAATTTGATTGGCTTGCTCAACACCGCCGTCACCGTGTCGGATTGTTGGTTGCCATCCAGGTACTGAATCCGCGAGGCGATGCCTGGCACGGTGGCCTGAAAAACCACCGGTGAACCGACGACACCAGCTGCTTCGGCAATCACTTTTTGCAGGGAGCTGCTTCGGCCCGGCGTCAGCGTTGCCTGCGCCAGACCCGAGGCATCGGTACTGACACGGCCATCAATCGGCGTCAGCGTGCCGCCGCCGCTTTGCACGCTGAAAAGAACCGGCACCCCCGGCGTCGGATTCTGATAGGCATCTTTCAGGGCCACCACAAAAGGCTGGCTCAGCGGCACTCCAGGTAAACCTGTCTGGTTATTGCCGCCTGCAGCGACCATGGATACAGCTGGTCCCGCTTTGGCTGTGGCCTGAAATAAAGCGGTTTTCGTCTGTCCATTGATTTCCATCCTGGCCTGCACCACCACTGTGCCAGCTTGAGTGCCCAATTGCAGATATCGTCTTACCAGGCCGTCGCGATCGCTGAACAACGGATCCGAGTTACTCCCATCACCCACGCCGGTGGGAATATAATTCGCATCGCTGGTGAAAAGCAATTTATCGATTTGTAAAGAATATAGAGAGGATTCCAGAGTCAGTTTATGCGAACCGCTGGCCAATGGCAGCCCCTCCGGTGGCGTCAATTTTAGCCATTGCCAGGTGTTGAGGGTGGTGATCGGTATTGCTTGTTTGCTATTGCCATCCATCGAATAATATAGCACTCCACTCGCGCCAGCATTGCAGACCCTCGCCCATGCTGTATAATTGGCCGCTTGATGGACCATCACGTTGATCGTATCGTAGCCCACCGCTCGATGTAGTGGGCTAGGGAAGACAAAGCCTTCGTTCGAACAGCTGGCATCGTAAGCCCAGCGCATACTGCCAGATAGCCTTCCCAATTCCGCCTCGAGCCAAATAGCATCGTTCGCCGGCGGTGTCGGCAGGATTAATGACGCCTGCCCCTGCACCAGCGAAAAATCGACCCGCACATTGGCCACGGGTTGCCCCTGGGCATCTACCACACGAGCCACTATCGGTAATGGCAATTGCTGACCCACGGTATCGACCTGTCCATTGCCGGAAAAAACCACAAGCTCTGCCGGCATTCCGCCACCGCCGGGGGTCGGCTTTTTGGGTTCGATGATCAACGTCTGATCCGCTGCGCCGTTGCGATACGCAAGAAAAGTACCATCGCTAAATTGAGCCAATAAATCATAGGTATTTCGAGTACCCAAGCCAAAATGCTGAATGGGTGAGTATTGGGAGGTATGACCGGTACCAGAGATGACTTCCCGGTATCCCAGCAGGGCTTCGCTAATACCCAATTGACCGGAAGTATAGAGCCAAATTTTGGTGCCAAAGCCGATGGCGCTTTGATTGGGCCCGCGCGCCAAAACCCGCAAATAGTGGTTGCCGTTGCTGAGATTATTCCGTTTGAAGACATTGAATACATCATTACGGACAGCATAAAAATCTAAATCGCCATCATCGTCATAATCGAAAACAGCGGCTCCGCGGACATCGCCTGCAAATATCTCCGCGCCGCTGTTATTGATTTTGGAAAAAGACCAATTACCGTTGTTGCGGTAGAATTCGCCACGCCGAGACTCGTTTGTGGTGACGATATCGATGTCACCATCGTTGTCAAAATCACCCAGCAAAGGAGAATAACCATCCATCGGGATATTGATATTGCTGGAAATGTTTTGAAAAGTACCGTTTCCGTTGTTCTTGAAAATGCGTAGAATGGGATTTGGATCGCTGGCGGTATTGGAAACCGAAACAACAAGATCCAGATCGCCATCATTATCCAAATCTGCCCAGCAGGCGCTGTTGCTCTTGTGGTTAAAATCAAGGCCTGCAGTGGCAGCGCCTTCAGTGAAATAGCCTTTGCCGTTATTGATGAACAATTTGTTGGCTGCAAATCTTTTGACGATATAGATGTCGATGTCGCCGTCGCCGTCGAAATCGGCTGTGGTTGCTGCGACGCTGGGAATATCCGGCTCCTCGACATCGTTGGCACCGCGATCGACCCGGCTAAAACGGCCGACGCCATTATTCAGATAAAACTCGTTAACGGTGCGCGAATTGACTGCATAAAAGTCCAGGTCGCCGTCACCATCACCATCGAATACCAACAGAGCTGTTGTGAGCGCATTGATATTCTCGAGTCCGGAACTGGTGGTGATATCCTGAAATTGAACGTTTTGCAGATTGTCGTAGAGGCGATTTCGGCCGGGAGAATTGCCATTGAGAAGATCGACGTCGCCATCGTTGTCCACATCAGCGAATAAAACTCCACGACTATCCCCACTATCCTGAATATTAAGCGCTTCGGCTTTTTCATGGAAAACACCATTGGGTTGATTTTGAAGATAAAGATCTCGTACGGTGATGTTGTTTTTCGCGGTGCGCGAGACGTATATGTCTTCAAGATTATCACTATTGGCATCCGCAATGGCCACCCCTTGTTCACCGAATTGCTCATCGATACCAGCGGTATTAGTTTCCCACGTCCGCTCGGAAAACCAAAGGATTTGCCCGCTCAATACAGGCGCGATCGCTTCGGCAGAGGTGAGAGCCATGACGTGGTGGCCATAGGTATTGGGATGGAGATTATCGGCCATGTGGGATTTATAATAGCTGGCAAAAAGCTCAGGATCTTCATAAAAGCGGGTGAAATGATCAACGATATGTACGGGTTCTTGTTTGCCGGTGATGATTCCCTGTTGAAAATTCCGCAACAATTGAGCAGTTTGGAGTGTCGATTGAACCATCATACTATCTTTATTTTTGATCGGGATGATCAAACTCACAAAGATATGTTTCAATTCTGTGCCGCGTGTGCCGTTATGCCATTGCAATAGATAATTCACCAATCTCCCCAAAGTCTCTGTGGGCAGGTAGCCATCATTGATGTCATTGGTACCTAAATGAATAGCCACCACATTAGGACGAAACGTATCCATATCCCAGGTGACATCCAACCGGCCTGAGCCACCCTGAGAAATCGGCAAAAAATCCCACACTTTTCTACCGCCCTGAAAGTGACCTTCGTAGGGAGCCTCTCCATAACTACCCACAAAATCAATAGATAGGCCTTTTTGTAACAATAGATGATACAGCTCCTTACGATAGCCGAGACCATCTTCGGCAAACTTGCCTTCGGTAATAGAGTCTCCCAACAACATAATCCTGTTAGCAGCAGACAGAAGGATTTCATAAACTTTTATTTCGGCAATGGGATCCTGTTGCGTAAGAGCGGATTCATACAAAATTTTTAGAAAAGGTGTATACCGCCCCGGCAAGGTCAATGTTAAAGTTTCGCCGTTATGGAGAAAGCCTTGTGCAACGGTTTCATAGTCTGAATGATTTGCTTCTAATATTTGCACCGCTATGCCCAAAGAATCATCGGTGATACAGGCATCGTTTGTCGCCGAAATTTCAATCTTTCCGATCAGCGCCGTTCCTTTGGGCAAAAAAATATCCTTGACATATTGGTATTTTGCAGGTGAGCTGGAAATCGAACGATCGTGCTTTCTGCCAATATTTTCATTATCCGCCGGTATAAAAAAGGATGTATTCACTTGTATCTCGAGTGGCGAATAGTCAATTTGGGGATTACTTCGGGGTTGCGGCAAGTAGATAGAATCCTCAGACGCTATCTGCGCATGAACAGATAAGGTGAAGAAAAGAAATATCATCAAATACAAACATATAACTCGATGGTCGTGATCCATGTCAAAAAAGACTCCGAATAACCTGCGTAGAGATTAAATTTTCATTTCAATACAGAAAAAGCCTGCTTTTGCGTAAAAACGATCAGTTAGATGCTTTTATTTAGACTGGCAACATTATTTTCCTTTTATCTTTATCTTGATTTGCGCGGTAAAACAATACCACATGACCGATGGTGCCCACCGGTTCGCAAGCCAATTTTTTGGCAATTGTTTGTGTTAAAGTTGGCTTTTCGTCTTTGAATTCGAGAAATTTCACTTTGATGAGCTCATGCGCCTGCAAAGCGGCATCGATGGCGGACAACACCTCCTCAGACAGTCCATTTTTCCCGATATAGACCATCGGCTTCATAGGATTGGCCAACCCTCGCAGATAACGCCGCTGAGCGCCCGTCAATTCTGTCATCATGATCTCCTTCATTTTCATAGGATTCATCGTTCATCGTTTTTTTGAAAAGCCCCTCACCCTGCAAGTGGATGAATGGCCCTATAAACGCATTGTTCATACAGAAATCAATTTTCTATTATTATGTTACACAGTTTTAAGGGGAATATCAAGAGGATTTTGGCGCTCCATGCGTCGGTCATTTATTTATGAGTAAATCTTGTTAAAAAAAGTGTGGTTTCTGAGTGGGAAAATGATAAATTATAAAGTCAATCATTCGAACATTAAGGATAGGAGAACATGACATGAAACAGACTCATTGCCAGCTCGGTAAATTACTCTTACTATCTTTGATCATAGCCTCATTGGTTTCAGCTCAAGAGTCGCCGCAGCTGCTCATTCGTTGTGATGATATTGGCATGTGCCACAGCGTCAACATGGCGGCCGCCCAATTGATCGAAAGCGGATTGCCTTTTTCTGCATCGGTGATGTTTGTCTGTCCGTGGTATCAGGAAGCTGTGGAGCTCTTGCAGGCTCATCCACAAATATCAGTTGGAGTGCATCTTACTCTAAACGCCGAGTGGAAAAATTATCGTTGGGGGCCGGTCGTCGGCTGGATGGCAGCCAAGAGTCTGGTGGACAGTTGCGGCTATTTCCTACCTTCCCGCGCTTTATTTGCTGCTCAACAACCAAAATTAAAGGAAGTGGAAAAAGAGTTACGCGCCCAGATCGGTCGTGCGCTTTCCTCTGGGCTGCGCATCGATTATGTCGATTATCACATGGGAACCGCGGTAAGCACCGAGGCGCTGCGCAAGCTGGTAGAAAAGTTGGCCAAAGAATATCGGCTGGGCATCTCACGTTATTTCGGTGAGGTGGACATCCCCAGCATATATTCCGTTGCGATTCCCAACAAAGAGGACACCCTGCTCGTCCGGGTGCGCGACTTGAATTCGCAGCAAATAAATCTACTGGTCTGCCATATCGGTCTTGATTCCCCGGAAATGTCCGCCATGATCGATTTGAACACCTTTGGTCTGCCGCAGATGAGCGCCCATCGACAATCGGAATTGCAAGCCCTGCTCTCACCGGCTTTTCGGCAACAATTACAAGAAAACTATGTTCAGCTTATCACTTATCGAACCCTAATGGAAAACATAGGTTGGGAAAACATGGAAAGGCCAGCGAATCGCTGAGGGGGATCATTTAGGGAGGACAATTGACCTCCTCGGGTTCTGTGTTCATGGACTTTTTGAACCTCTTCCTCTTTCCCTAAGGGACGGATGGAGAAAAATTCATATGCCCAGTTGAAACAGATTTCGGGACATAAAAATCCAGCATATATCATTCGTGAATAAAAATACATAAAATAAGGAGAAACAGATTGAGTAAGATACCAAGCGATTTGCAGATTGCCCAAACAGCTCGCATTATAGCGATCGACAAGGTAGCCGCAAAAGCCGGCATATGGAAATCAGAACTCGATCTTTTTGGTCGCTTTAAAGCAAAAGTGCATTTAGATATCCTCGAAAGATTACGTCAAAAGGAAAATGGCAAATATATCATCGTTTCGGCTATTACGCCAACACCTTTAGGAGAGGGCAAGACAACGACCTCGATTGGTTTGGCTCAGGCTATAGGCGCGCATCTACGGCGGCCGACGTTTGTCTGTTTGCGGCAACCTTCACAAGGCCCCACTTTCAGCATCAAGGGGGGCGCTGCAGGTGGTGGTTATAGCCAAATCATGCCCATGGAGGACATCAACTTGCATTTGACCGGCGATATTCATGCAGTCACCGCGGCCAATAATCTACTGGCAGCCGCCATTGATGCAAGGTTATTACACGAAGGCAACCAGAAAGATGATGAAAAATTAGCCATAGCACTGTGCAAAAACAATGTGTTGACCTCTTCACAGCTTGCTCGACTAAAACGGCTGAATCTTTCGACAACTGATGTAAGCCGACTCTCCCCCGAGGAAAAACGACGTCTTTTTCGATTGGATATCGATCCAGACACCATCAGCTGGAAACGGGTTGTGGACACCAACGATCGATTATTGCGGCAGATTCAAATCGGCCTGGGACCAGAAGAAAAGGGCTATGTCCGTCACACTGGTTTCGATATCAGCGCTGCCAGCGAAATCATGGCAGTGCTGGCACTGGCAACCAGTATCCACGACTTGAGGGCGCGGCTCGGTCGCATGGTGGTCGCCTTTAGCCGCAGCGGCGAGCCCATAACTGCCGAGGATTTGAATGTTGCCGGCGCTCTCACCGTTTTGCTGAAAGATGCCCTCATGCCCAATTTGTTGCAGACTCTGGAGGGCACGCCAGCCTTTGTCCATTGCGGGCCCTTCGCCAATATCGCCCATGGTAGTTCCTCTGTGATCGCGGATTTGATCGCACTCAAGCTGGCCGATTACGTGGTCACCGAAGCTGGCTTTGGTGCGGATATCGGTCTAGAAAAATTTATCCACATCAAATGTCGTTTCGCTAATTTGGTGCCCCATGCCGCGGTTATAGTTGTTACCATTCGCGCCTTGAAGATGCACGGCGGCGGTCCCAAGGTGGTAGCGGGTAGACCTCTGGATCCCGCTTACACTCAGAATAATCCACCGTTGGTCGAGGCGGGATGCGCCAACATGGAGAAGGCCATTACCATCGCGCGTTCTTTTGGCATTCCCACCGTGGTGGCCATCAACGTTTTCGCTAGCGACAGCGACGAGGAAATCCAGATCGTTCGCCGCCACGCCGAAAAGGCCGGAGCCATAGGGGCGTTTGCTTGTACGCATTTTTTACACGGCGGTCGCGGAGCCAGAGAATTGGCCGAGGCCGTTATGGCTGCAGCCGATATGCCGACGGACTTGAAATTTCTCTACCCCCTCGAATGGTCTGTCGAAGAAAAGATATCCAGTATCGCCACCCAGATATATGGAGCCGATGGTGTTGACATTGAACCGACAGTAAGCGCCAAGATAAAAAAATATCAGCAATTGGGATGGGATCGACTGCCCATTTGCATGGCCAAAACCCAACTGAGTCTGAGTCATGATCCGAACCTCAAAGGCGTGCCCAAGGGCTGGCGATTGCCCATCACCGACATACGTGCAGCAGCTGGGGCTGGTTTTCTCTATCCCCTCTGCGGCGATATCCGCACCATGCCCGGCTTGCCGACACGGCCAGCCTTTATGGATATCGATATCGACGAAACCGGCCGCGTCGTGGGTTTGTCTTGAGACGCTTAAACCTTGTCGATGAAACTGATCGAAACTGTAACAATGATAACAAATCGATAGTCCCTCTAATCTACATGCAAGGATTATGATAAATAATATTTTTACCGATTTTATCTCCTCGCTGGAAATCCCAGCCGCTGCAACGGTGATGGTGCATAGCGCCTTTTCCAAAATCCGTAAGGCTTTTCCTGATCTGACCATCGAAACCATGATCGCCGCCATTCAACAAAAGCTGACCCCCGCAGGTTCGCTTATCATGCCGACCTTTACTTATTGCTTCAAACGCCGAGACGGCGGTCATGAAAAATTTGACCGAGACCGTACTCCCAGTAAAGTAGGTGTCGTATCCGAAGTTTTTCGCAAATCGCCCGATGTGATACGAACCAGCTCGCCCACTCATTCCTTCGCCCTCTGGGGCCGGGTGACAGAAACCATTGCTGCGGACAATGCCCCCTCTAGCCCCTTGGGCACCGGTAGCGTGCTCGAATGGATGACCAATCAAAAGCTATCTTATATTCTCCTTTTAGGAGTAGATTTTTCCAGCCTCTCTTTTGGGCATTATTTAGAGATCTTGGCACCGGTACCATGGGCAGATTATTCGCCTTGGGACTATTTAGGGGTGTTGCCCGTTGGTTTATCCATCCATGGCGAACAACCATTAAAAGAGGTACCGGGCTGTGCGAAATCGTTCATCCATTTCGAGCAATATCTTTTGCGCAAAAAGGCAATTCGCCATTACCGCTGGGGCCAGCTTTGGTACTATCAGCTCAGGGTCGATCTCCTCCTGGCAGAGGGATTGGCCTATTTTCGGAAATACCCTTTTCGGTTATTGTGTTCGGCCGGCCACTGCCCTGCTTGTAATGCCCGACGGCAGCAATTTGGCCATCGTCTCCATACATGAATAACTTTTGCCTCATTTTTCAAAATCAAGGAGGGACGGTTTCATGAAATTCTGCTTGGGCTTAAAATCATTACTCTTTTTGGGATTATCCGGCTTCCTATTGGCCACCCACGCTCAAGATAACCTGTATTGTACGCATTTTGCCACCAGAACCGAGCGCGCACGATTACGAGAACAATTGATTTCCCAGACCATCGAATCATGTTTCCATCGACCGCTGACACCAGACGAGGAAGAAAACTGGATGGCTGCCTTTTGGGCCATGGAGCTATTGGCCTATCGGCCGGAAACCGGAAGCAAAGCAATTACGCATTTCCTGCAAACATTTACCCACCACTCCCTTGCATTGCAGCGTGCAGTTTTAGAAGCCGTTTATACGCTCTATCAAAAAAAATTTATCGCTCAGATGAGAACAATCATTGAAAAGACGGATTCGCCAAAAATATTCACGATGGCGGTTCTTTACCTCTTACGGCAAAATGATGATAAAAAAAGTCGGCAAAGCTATCTTGAATGGATGTACCAGAGCTTTCCCGAGTGGTCGGCCAATCCCATCCTCCGTTGCCTGAACTACGATTTACAGCACCCTGCCAGCGAACGATTGCGGCAGCGTCCGCCATTGGCCGATCTGCTGCGCCATGGCGGTGAGGTGGACAAGATGGTGATCTTTTCCCTTCAACGCGTCGATCGGGATTTTCCAGGATTGACGATTATCAGAAAACCGGATCGGACGTTCCTGCGTAACGCCGACGGCCAATTGTTCGCCATCGCTCATCTGGCGCGTTCGCTTTCGGCGCTGCCAGGATATCTCACCAACGGCAACACACCGCAGGGGATTTTCTCTCTACAGGCTATCGAGCCCGCGACCAGTCCTTTTATTGGCCCAACTCCGGCGCTGGTCTTGAGCTTACCTTTTGAAGTGCCGGCGAATCTTTTCTTTCATCAGGCAAAAGCGCAAGACACCACGTGGACGTTGGAAAAATATCAGGCGCTTCTCCCCTCTAATTGGCGCGCCTACGAGCCCATCCATCAGGCCTTTTATGCTGGCCAAGCCGGCCGTTGTGAAATCATCGCCCACGGCACCACGGTCGACCCTCAGTATTATGCGAACGAAATCTATTATCCCTTTACACCTTCCCTTGGGTGCCTGACGGCTTTGGAGATATGGTCAGAAGAGGATGGATGCCAGATTTATAGCGAACAACTCTCGCTGCTGCGTGCTATCAATACGGTCGGTGCTAAAAATGGTTATCTGATCGTGGTCGAAATCGACGACCAAAAGGCGCCCGTCACGTTGGCTGAAATCATCATCGATGTTTTAAAAGCGGAAAATGCTACCATAAATGAATGATTTTTTTAACCAATATTCTTATATTCCCTTCCTCTTATCTATCTAACGAAAATTTGAAAATCAAAAAAGTAGGAGGAGACATTATGGAACGGTATCGTATCAAACCTGGACAAAGATTCTCTTTATCGTTGTTCGATCCTAACGACACCTCTGCGTTTGCCGGGGACAAGAAGGACGCCAAACGCGAACTGGAAAAACTCACCAAAAAGTTGGAAACGCTACAGGAGTTGCTTTATGCGGAGCAAAAACATCGTCTGTTGGTAGTGTTGCAAGCCATGGATACAGGTGGTAAAGATGGCGTAATCCGCCATGTGTTTGAAGGCGTCAATCCGCAGGGGGTGCGCGTGGCCAGTTTTAAAGTGCCCACAGCCATCGAGCTGGCGCATGATTATCTGTGGCGCATCCACCAACAGACGCCGGCTAAAGGGGAAATCGTGATCTTTAATCGCAGTCATTATGAGGATGTCTTGGTCGTGCGTGTGCATAATCTGGTAGCGAAAGAGGTATGGAGCAAACGATTCGATCACATAAAAGAATTCGAACGGTTGTTATACGAAGAGGGCACGACGATCTTAAAGTTTTTTTTGCACATCGATCTTGACGAACAGAAAAAACGGTTGGAGGCGCGCCGCGACGACCCAACTAAGCGCTGGAAATTCAATCCGGCCGACCTCAAAGAGCGTAAATTGTGGTCGGAATACATGAAAGCCTACGAGCAAGCCATCTCCCGAACCAGTACCAGTTACGCCCCCTGGTATGTGGTGCCGGCCAATCACAAATGGTATCGCAACTGGGTCGTTGCCTCCGTCATCGTTGAAACGTTGGAAAAGATGAACATGCAGTACCCAACGGCAGATTTTGATCCGGACAAGATCGTCATCGAATAAGCTTAGAACAAGGAAAATTTTTGTAATGTTGCAACTTTTTTATTATATTATTCGAAGGATAGGCTATTTATCCGGTGGCTCATGCGTCATCAAAGCTATAGGCCATGGGGTGATTCTGTGTAAGTGAAAATAATTTTAATACAAACATCCTGAAAGATTTCAGCCGTTTCTTTAGATCAACGTTTTGTGCTATTACATCAACATGATGATCATGGTGAGTCATTCTCGACCAGTTTAATATGGAGCCTCTATGGTCACCGAAACCAATACAAAAGTTGCCATCCGTGAAAAAAAACGCGTTGCGTTGAGTTCTGTTGTAGCGGCAGTGGGTCTGACGCTGATGAAAATCATCGTCGGCATCCTGACAGGCAGCTTGGGTATCATTGCCGAGGCAGCCCATTCTGCTTTGGATCTGATGGCTGCTGTGATTACCTATTTTGCGGTTCGCATTGCCGGCAAACCCGCCGATGCTGAACACTTGTACGGCCATGGGAAGGTCGAAAATCTATCGGCGCTGTTCGAAACCCTCTTATTATTGGCCACCTGCGTTTGGATCTTGCACGAAGCCTATGATCGGTTGTTCGTCAAATTCGTGGCCGTAGAGGCCTCTGTATGGGGATTTGCTGTCATGGTGGTTTCGATTATTGTGAATATCTCGAGAACACGAGCCTTGACACGGGTGGCGAAAAAATACCATAGCCAGGCGCTAGAAGCCGACGCTTTACACTTTCGTACCGACATCTGGAGCTCGTATGTGGTTATTTTCGGTTTGTTCTGCGTCAAGTTAAGTGAATGGCTGCCGCAATTAGCGTTTCTACATAAAGCCGATGCCATCGCCGCCATCGGGGTCACCTTGATCGTCGTCTATGTTTCCATCGAATTGGGTAGACGAAGCTTGAATGCCCTGCTGGACACCGCTCCGAAAGGCATGGTAGAGAAAATTACCACCATCGTTAATGCCATCCCCGGTGTGACCGATATTCATCAGGTTCGAGTTCGCAACTCTGGCGCACACACCTTTATCGATGCCCATGTGCACGTGGACGGAGAGCAGACTCTGGCACAAGCGCACCAACTGACCGACACCATCGAAAAGGCCATCCACGAAGCAGTTCCAGATGCGGATGTGACCGTCCATCCGGAACCGACCATTCAGCCAGACCAGAAATCATCCATGTGGGATAAACGTTCAAACAAGGGCAGACATTAACAAAGGAATACCCTGGTTCTTCCATGGCCAATAACCGTTTCATCGCGAACTATCCATTAGCAATGGTATTTCTCTACATGGTTCTCGGTCTGGTCTTCGTTTGGGTTTACCCGACCCTTTGCCAGCAGTATGTGACCGTCAAGCCCTTACGAAGTGATGGTGTCTATAGCCTATTACGCCGCTACCAGTTGCAGCCTAACAACGCCGCCGTCGAACGCTTCTGGCAGATCAACGCCGACATGGCCAAACGGGGTAAATATCTGCACTTGGATCAAGAATATAAACTGCCGATTTATATCGTGTATTACGATGGCGTGAGCATCCGTTCAAGCATTGGAATGAGGGATCTTCAATTAGCCAAGCGAATACAGGCATATAACGAATCAGTCGTGCGTTTGGGTCTGAAGAAAAAATCTTATCTCATCAACAAAGAGTTATGGGTGCCGAGCGATTGGCTCACAGTGCAAACCATCGCCTGCAGACCCACGGTCTATCCAATTTTCGGCGAACGCTATGCCGAAGTCTCGGTATTAGATACTCGTCTAAATGGAATCATCTATTATCTTGATGCCGGCCATGGCGGACAAGACCCCGGCGCCATCGGCAAACGCAATAACGACCTGCTCTATGAAGATGAATATGCCTACGACATCGTCCTGCGCCTGGCCAGACGACTCTTACAGCACGGGGCTACCGTCTATCTTATCGTTCAGGATGAGGATGACGGCATTCGCGATGAAGCAATATTACGGCCGGATAGAGACGAATTTTATTACGGGGGCGTGAAAATTTCCGATAATTATTTTCAACGGCTGAGCGATCGTGCGGACATCATCAATGCGCTATATGATCAGCATCGGCCGAGCGCACGCGGGCAAATAACCATCACCCTGCACGTCGATTCACGAGCTCATTCCAAACGAGTGGATATTTTTTTCTACTATCAGGAAAATAACCTCGCCAGCAAACGGCTTGCCAATATTCTGCTACAAAAGATCAACGAAAAATACACCCAGAAACAACCAGGCCGCGGTTATCAAGGGACGTTGGGAGTGCGCGACCTGTATGTATTATCCGAATCAAAGCCCACAGCCGTCTACATCGAAGTGGGCAACATCAAGAATGAAAAAGATCAAGACCGCCTGATCATCGCCGATAATCGCCAGGCTGTCGCCAATTGGCTTTGTGAAGGACTCTTAGAATATGCCAAGTAAACCCGATATTCATCATCAAGGAGCCGTATGAATCTTTATGCTATCATCATCCTCGCCGCTCTGCTGTTGGATTATATGCTGCAATTGCTGGCCGACTATCTCAATCTCTCCCGGCTGGGCAACGAATTACCGCAAGAATTCCACGGTGTTTATGATTCCACCGCCTACGCCAAATCCCAGTCCTATACCCGCGCCAACACGCAACTGGGCATTATCTCCAGCACTTTCTTCCTTATTGTCACTCTGCTCTTCTGGTTCTTGGGTGGATTCAATGCTCTTGACCGACTGGTTCGCAGCTGGCAATGGCATCCTATATGGACCGGTTTGTTTTATATCGGATTGTTGGGCCTTGCAAAGGCCATCCTTTCCCTCCCCTTCGGCATCTATGATACATTTGTCTTGGAAGAGCGCTTTGGCTTTAACAAAACCACGGTCCGCACTTTTATTTTGGATCTCATCAAAGGGCTTTTCCTTTCCATTGTGATCGGAGGGCCGTTGTTGGCAGGGGTGTTGGCCATCTTTCAATATGGGGGCTCTTGGGCGTGGTTCTATTGCTGGCTCGTCGTCACCCTTTTTACACTTTTCATTCAATATATCGCGCCGACGTGGATCATGCCGCTGTTCAACAAATTTCAGCCATTAGCGGAAGGGGAATTGCGACAGGCCATTCTGGGTTTGATCCAGAAAACAAACTTTGTATTGAAAGACGTATTTATCATGGACGGCTCCAAACGTTCTACAAAAAGCAATGCCTTTTTCACCGGTTTTGGCAAGAATAGACGCATTGCTCTATACGACACATTGATCGACAAGCATCCAACCCCTGAATTGGTGGCCATTTTAGCGCACGAAATCGGCCATTATAAGAAAAAACACATCCTGCGGGGACTGCTCGCCGGCATCGTTCATAGCGGCATCATTTTTTACCTGTTGTCCATTTTTCTGGAGCATGAAGGATTATTCCGCGCCTTTTACATGGAGGAAAAATCTGTTTATGCAGGTCTGCTCTTTTTCGGCCTACTCTATTCGCCCATTGAGATCATCTTATCCCCTATATTCCATTGGATTTCGCGTAAACACGAATATCAAGCCGATCATTTTGCTATAGAACACATCGAGGATAAAAACCATCTCATTCAAGCTCTGAAGAAACTATCGGTAAACAACCTCACGAATCTCACCCCCCATCCGTTTTATGTGGCATTGAATTATTCGCATCCTCCTGTTCTTGACCGTATATTAAAGATAAAGAGCTATACCTAATCTTTGCTATTTTAATTTGTTAGAAAGTTCATTGATTTTTTTGATATTTATTCTAAATTTAATGGGATAGTCGACCCAAACCACGTTAGGCAGCTACCCCCTTGAGGGATGATGATATGCATATTTGGGTAGTATATGAATCGCGTCTGGGCAATACGGCACATATCGCCCGCGTTATTGCTGATGCGTTGTCCACCACCCATCGTGTCCGATTGGTGGAAGCACAGCAAGCGGAGGTGCCATATCACGTCGATCTCATTTTCATCGGCTACCCATTACATAAAGGGCGGTCGCCCGAGGCGATTTTAGCGTGGTTAGCCAAACTGCCTTATAACGCATTGAAGGACACTTTGTTCGTTGTGTTCGATATTCGCTATCGCCGTTTCCGAATATGCCACCGTAGTGGAGAAACGCGCCATCTCACCAGGCTATTACAGCAACTTGGAGGCAGAAAAGCAGGAAATGCGCAAAGTTTTTATCTCTTGGGGAAAGGAGGTCCTCTATCAGAAGGGGAGCTACGGCGGGCAGTTCGATGGGCGATCACGATTGGGGAAAGATTATCTCATCTCAGCGCCACAACCATGTTGGCATCTGAAAAACATAGTCATCATGTCATCGCATAGGAGCTGCTGTCATTAAACAAGGAGAGGCAGGATGTTAAAGGAATTTAAAGAATTTGCCATGCGCGGCAATGTAGTGGATATGGCCGTGGGTATTATGGTGGGGGCTGCTTTTGGCGCCATTGTGGGCTCATTGGTGTCCGATATTCTGATGCCACCCATTGGTTTACTGTTGGGCAATGTCGATTTTTCCAATCTTTTCATTGTGCTGAAAGAAGGCGCCACACCGGGGCCGTATGCTTCGTTGGTAGAGGCGCAGAAGGCAGGTGCGGTCAGCATCAATTACGGGGTGTTCATCAATCTCATCATCCGATTCATCATCGTTGCCTTTGCCATGTTTCTGCTCATCCGCGCCATCAATCGCCTGAAAAGGCCGGAACCAGTGCCGGTGGTGACCACCAAAGAGTGCCCGTATTGTCTTTCGAAAATTGCGTTGAAAGCACAGAGATGTCCGTTTTGTACCTCGCATTTGCAGGAATGAAGGAAGCTAACAGGTCATCGGTGCGTTGCAATTGGGTGAAAGGGGTCGATGAGAGAGCAATCTCAATTCCTCTGTTTTATATTAAATATGACGAGGCAGCAGGCTCCTTCCTTCTCCAGCCGCATCAATATAGTTCGGATTAATCGCCCATGCCGGAAACATCCACTCGATAGGTGGGGGCATGGCTATGCTCGGGCATAATGAACACCATAGCATTGGTTGCAGCAATCCAGCAAAATATCCGAAGAAAAATCATCTTGCATCTGCTCTGTGCCTTCACACTGCTTTTTTTAGATCAGAGTAGTCGCTGGTGGGTGCGTTCGTACATGGAACCGGGAGAGAGCATCGACCTTTGGAATGGCTATTTGCAAATTACTTTTCAGCCTAATTATTGCGGTTTCTCCTGGTTCGTACCAAAGTTGCCGGAATGGGTGCATCTCCTATACGCCATTTTGCTTATCTTCATCGCCTTATCATCTCTGCCAGTATATCTCTTTTATATTCACACCAGACGGACGAGTTGGATGGCGGATATTGCCTTCGTTTGCTTGTTGGCCGCGGTGGTTGGTCATCTCATGGAAAATATTTTCGTCCCATTTACCACCGATTTCATCCGCATATTTTATTCTCCCTGTGCCAATCTTGCCGATGTTTACGCTTACAGCGGCCTTGCAGCTCTGACGTTTGAATCGATCACCTATTATCGATTTGAAAAGCAACATCCCAGTTTTCAGCCGACAAAAGGTTGGTTGCCCTTGATAGTATGGCGCTTTTTCCTCGAGCTCTGCCGCGGGCGGAAGTGAATATTATTAGTCCATTAAATCTCCTACAATCAAACCATTTTTTCTAACGAGTCCAACAACATCTTTGAAAATAGAATATTCAAAAGCCAAATTAAAACCCACCCCATTCCTCACCATGAAAAATCCTTCAACACCTCATCCAGCGTGAATAGGCAAATAGCACAATCGAAAAACAAATACCTTCCTCATGGCAGGGCGGATTTTGCCTCCATAGCAATTCCGAACCCACTCCGTGATATTACCGTGCAAAATATTCATTTTCCATTTGATTTTTTAAAATCTATTAGTATATTACATTAACCGTTCATTCAATCCCATCTTAATAACTAAACACAAGGAGGCCAAAATGGATATCAAGAAAAGGTTTTGGATCTTCTGTTTTGTTTTCTTTCTTTCTAGCGTCCAAATCATTTGGAGTCAAACTTATCCCATCGATAAGGGCAGCAAATTATTGTTTGGAGGCATGTCGGTTCAAACTTCCTCCGGCAAGTTATATGAGGACGCCAATAAGAACGGCTCTTTCAACTTGACGATGAATCCCGGTTTTGCCCATTTTGTTCTTCACGGCCTGGCGGTCGGTATGATGATGGAACTCTCTAGTTCATTCCAGGGTAACGACAAGGCTTATGGGTATGGTGTCGGCCCGCATGTGTCCTACGCCTACGGTCCTGCGGGAAAGGTCGCAACATTTTATCCTTTTGTTGAAGCCAATTTTCTCTATCGAGAACAAATAGAGCGCTTTGGCTTGGGCGATTTTCTCATGAGCAGCACCCTTAAGGGCTATAAAATGATTTTTGGCTTGGGTGTAGATTATATGCTGACCGAATCAGTCGGTCTCTACCTCGAAGGCCTCTACCATATGGAAAAATTAAGTATGAAAGATACAGACGAAAAATATAACGGCAATGCCATCCAAATGGTGGTGGGTATTGTCGCGTTCATCTATTAATCGGTTCATTTCTATAAATAAGTACATCTTTTACATATACGTTACTCCGATTTAGAGGAGGTCACTATGAAAATCCTGAGCATTACTTCCATTTTATCCATCTTATTGCTTTTTACTTTTTCGCAACTGGCGGCGCAAACCTCACCCATCTCAGCTGGTAAGATGATGTTGGCTGGAAAACTCGCTTTTACCAGTTATGGCGGCGATCTCTATGAAAATGAGGCAAAAGACAAATTAACGACTATTTCGATGAACCCCTCTTTTGGTTATTTTTTATTAAAGGGATTAAAAGTAGGGGTTATGGGTCAGTTCGATAGGATAAGCCAGGGTTCCTATAAAGAAAGTTTGCTGGGCATCGGCCCTTCGCTTGCTTATTATCTGGGAGATGGCAACGAAGCTGGAAAGGGTCATACCTATCCGTACGCAAGCGTTGGCTTTCTGTATTTTACTGGTGCAACCGAATCGGAAATTTTGTCAGATGAAGAATCGGAAACATATAAAGAAGATGTTTCCGGAACGGGTCTGGTATTTTCTCTGGGATTTGTCCACATGCTCACTCATTCGATCGGATTCGATACCGGGTTGAGCTATCACATGAACTCGTTGAAATTCGAACCGAAAGGTGAAAAGGGCGAAACATTAGATGGCACGACATTCAATATTACTTTCGGAATTGTGGCGTTTTTCTAAGCCATTCCATTACCTCTCTCATCCCTTTGGACGTTGTAGAGGCATAAATTGACCCATTCGGTTTATAAAAATTCTAAGACTTGAACCGCAATAAACCAAGCCCACCGCAGTGGTGGGCTTGTGCTTTTCTATAATAACCTGCAAAATCTTTGCGAGTTTGAGCGAAAAAAGGGATAAAGTGATGTGATAAAGCTTTCTTCTGATCAAGTCATATCCAAAAACGCAGAATTAAGGAGAATAAAATGCCGCGCTACCTGTTTGCCCTAATGATTCTTATTTTCTCCCAGATAGCCCTATCGCAACCTGCACAACCAACCATACGCCCCATTCGTGACGATATCGGTTTCTGCTGGGACGCCAAACAAATGCAACGGTTGGTAGACTATTTAGCAAAGAATGAAACATTGAAACCCTTGCCAGCTCCACCGTTTGCCGCCATTTCGCCACACGATGATTATCTCTACGCCGGCGCCGTCTATTATCCACTCTTCGCTTCGATCCGCACCAAAGAGGCGGTGATCATCGGCCTCACTCACGGCAGCGTCCGCCGCGAAATCGGCGACCCGCAAAATATCCTCATCCTCGATGAATTCGACCTTTGGCATGGACTGGCAAAACCCATCGCCCCATCACCTCTGCGGGAGATCATAAAAACCAAGATAGATGAAAAAGATTTCCTCATCAACAACAAGGCCCACCAATTGGAACATTCCATCGAAGCGCTACTGCCGTGGCTGCAATATTTCAATCCAAACATCACCATTACTCCTATTATGGTCACCGCCATGACGTTACCACGTATGCAGTTCCTTGCAAAAACCCTAAGTGAAATCATCGGTAGCTATATGCAAGAACGCAATCTGCAACCTGCCACCGATGTATTGATTCTCATCTCTTCCGATGCCAACCACTATGGTGCAGATTTTGACAATACCCCCTACGGAGAAAATATACACGCCCACGAAAAAGGAACAGCCGAAGACCGACGACTGGCACAGGCCTATCTAACTGGCCTCATCACCGAGGAGAAAATAGCTGCGCTCACCAAGGAAATCTGGGATAAAGATCAAAAACCCGCAAACGTTCGATGGTGTGGTCGCTATTCCATACCTTTTGGGGTGCTGTTAGCCCACTATATCCACCTCAAATGGAATGCCCGCCCTCTCACCGGTCACCTGTTACGGTACTCGGATACCTTTAGCAATGGCGTCATACCTCTACGAAAAACGGATATGGGAATTACCGCTCCGTTCTCCCTGAAGCATTGGGTGGGATTCTTTTCTGCAGTCTACTATTGATGAGTTTCCACTACCCTTTTCTGCTGCTGGCGTCTGAATTCTATCGTTTTGCCGAAGGCACCGTGGCAACGCCTTTTTTTTGCAACTTGCAGATATCCAATCACACCGAAGGGTTTAACTCGTTTCGCCGGCCCGTAGATTCCGTCTCAGCCTGGCATATTTGCACCTGCGAAGAGTATTATGATGGAACAAGTTGTTGAAAGTCAGTTCATCTAATGTATTAAAATCATCTCGCGTCATTTGTAGCAAGTCCGGACGAGGTGTAAAAGCTGGTTCATTAGTAATGATGGGTGTGTAATTGAATGGACATACTTGCTGGCAAATATCGCAACCGAATATCTTTCCGTTCAATTTTTCCGCAATATCTTCTGATATCTCCCGATCGGGAGGCAGCTCAATGGTGTTATAGGATATGCATCGACGGGCGTCCAGTACATAAGGCTGAACGATGGCTTTGGTCGGACAGGCATCGATGCAGCGACGGCAGGAGCCACAACGATCCGAAGCTGGCAGATATTCCATCAATTCAACAGTGGTCAACATTACTCCCAAAAACACCCAGGAACCATATGGCGGAGAGATGATGAGAGAGTGTTTTCCCTGCCAGCCAACGCCGGCTTGTACCGCCCAATATTTTTCCATCACCGTGCCCGAATCGACAAAATACCGGTTTTCACTATCAGGGGCTAATGAATGGATGAATCGCGCTAATTTTTGGAGTTTTTTACCCAACACCTTATGATAATCGTCCCCCCAGGCGTAACGCGAAATTAAATTCGTCCCCGGACCGGAAGCAGGATGAAAGTAATTCTGCGCGACCACAATAATCGAGCGAGTATAGGGTAAATAAAGAGTCGGATTCAACCGCCACTCGCTTTGACGAGATAAATAGCTCATCGAGCCATGATAGCCCGCTTCCAGCCAGCGTAGCAATCGCTCCGGCGGATTGACTTTACCGGCTTTTGCCACGCCAACAACATCGAATCCCAGTTGCAAAGCTTGGGCTTTGATGGCTACAGTAAGCGTCTTGTCATTCATAACGCCTCATTCTTCAGCTCGATGAACCGGCGGCTATGTTTGATTAACTTGTCCCCTTGAAGGAACCCTCGTTCGATCCTCACAAAAAACCATACAATTTTGCTTTGCCACTACTCTATTTTGCCTTCATCGGCTCCCATTCGCCAAACGTCTCGATTTCCAATTTGACCTGGGCGTCGGTGGTAAAAGTCTCCGATGAATTATAGGTCCAACCGAGATATTCCGAATCGCCGCCACCCTGCGTGGTGATGAGGAAGCGATTGGAGAGGTTGCCGATATTCATCGCCCGATCTCGCGGCAGGGGTTTATCGCCACCCTGGGGATCCATGGGCACCCAGCCATAGTTGGGCAGATAGACCTCGGGCCAGCGATGGAACACATCGTCGAAACTAGCGTCATCACCGCGGACGACGATGGCCCCTACATACCGTGCCGGAATGCCTGCTGCGCGACAGAGTGCGATAAAGCTAAACGTATACTCCGAGCAGGAACCGCTGCCCCGTTTCAAAACCACCGGCGCCACATTCCAGCCGCCTTCCAATTTGTATTCCAGCGTATTTCGCACATAATCGAAAATCTTCCGCGCCATCCAATAGGGATTCTTTTCCTCGCCGATGATGGTTTTAGCCAATTCTTGGATATAGGGATCATCGATCAAATACTTGCTGCCGTTGGCGGTATAGGCATCACGAATATCGGATGGTATATCGGCCAAGGTACCGCAGCGATCGGGAAAGATGAAATAGCGGATGGCGCTGATTTTGGCTTCCAAATCCATAACAGAGGTTAGCTCTAACCCTGACCCTTTATTGGAGTAGGAAAAATGGGCGATGGGCTGCTGCCAACGGTCTTTGACCAGCTTCCACCCACTCGGCTGGAAAGATTTTTTCATGATCGCCTGCTGCGGCAGGTCTTCGGGAATGGCAAGGTAAACATCCAATCGTTGCAATCTGCCGTCGCCATAGATTTTGACTTGATGGGTGAAGGTAACGCGACAACAGCGCGTATTTTCCAGCCGATAGGGTTCCAAATCCTGCCGCACCAGTTGATAGACTTCATCGGTCTGATAGTCGGAGGTCCATAAATAGGTGCCATCAAAGGCGACGCCCCGAGGATAAGGACCCGGTGCCGAGATAATCATGATGACTTCACCCGAATGGGGATCGATCATATGCAGTTCATCGGCGATGCGGTCGGCACACCAAAGATAGGTGCCATCCCAGGCCAATCCCTGAGGCGAAGTGGCAGGTGCAGGAAAGGTTTTGACCGCGGTGCCGTCGCTAAGGTCTATGCGCATGATCGATTTTTCTTTAGAGTCACTCACCCAGAGCGTTTCACCATCCCAGGCGAGGCCTTCGGGATTATCGCATGGAGCATCCAGCGCCTGTAAAATAGCACCATTTTCGGGGTTAATTTTAAAAATCTTCTTCTGCTTCCAATCGACGTTCCAAAGATGGCGGCCATCGAACGCCAATCCCGCAGGCCAAAATCCGGGTGAAGGAATGTCGGATATCTTTTTGCCGGTTGTGGGATCGATTTTGAAGAGACGGTCGGCTTTATAATCGGCCAGCCAAAGATAGCGGCCGTCGTAGCAGAGGCCGGTGTTGAATTTGCCGGGCGATTGAAATTTTCGTAACACCTGGCCGGGATAAGCGAAAAGAAACGTCACGCCGGTCAAACAGAAAAACATAAAGAATAGCATATTTTTTTTCATGAGTTTCTCCTCCTCAATGATCTGATAGATTCTTTTATAAAATACATCATTTTAGATCAAGATGCAAATTCATTCGTTTTTTTGTTAGCCTAATAGGAAAAAAGCCCAGCGTGTAATGACTTTTGAACGCGATAAAATAAGGGGGTTGATATATCCTTGCTTCTTATGATTGATAGATTGAATCGATAGGAAATTTTAAATCTATGTCTTGCAATTTAATATTGGAATTTATATATTCATTCAAGAGATTACTACCCACTTTCATAAACCTGATGCTCATTGTTTAACATGATCACCAGAAACTAGCATAGGATTGAAATACAAGTGGTCTGGATGCCTATCCGTTAAAAACTGGCAATATAAACACGCGCCCAGCCCACCATAAAGTTGTGTAACGAAATAATCAATTATTCGTATCATTTCTCTGGAGAGAAAATTATGCTGCAATATGACGCCGAAACTTTTTCGCCCAACCAAGAGTGGCTCGCCTTGGATGAGATGGAAAGAATGATCGTGGTGATGGAATATCACAAACGCCTCAAGATCAACATGCCCAATGCCAGACTTCATGCCATTGCCCACGTGGTAGTTGAAAATCAATTAGACGAAGGACTCGAACCTGTAAAAGAAAAACTGGCAGAATTGATACGAGACGGCTTGAGTCGACATGATGCCATCCACGCCATCGGCACGGTGGTCATGGCACAGACCTATGACATGTTGAAAAATGGCAAAACGGACGACCAACCCGTTCTTGCCTATTACGACAGATTGAAAAAATTAACGGCCAAAAGCTGGCGTATGCTTGGTGAATAAAATATATTGTGCTGGTAATAAGGTCGATTAGAGTATCATTTTTCGGTCTGTGTGATTAAAAAACTAAGGCCTGAATTCCGAAGCGAAGAGGTCAAATGGCCTCAGCGAAAACATGGAGGGTCGCGGGGGGAGCGTGTATTCCAAAAACGAGAAGAGAATCGTGGCTATATTCTTCACCCACTCGGTTTTTGCGAAATCAGTGCCACCAAACGTTAGATAAAAAGCCAAGTCCCAATATAGATCAATCATCCATTCTAAACTGGAGGTTGCCAATGAAAAATAGCATATTCTTTTTTATCCTCATCGTTTTTGTCTTGATTTTAAGCGCATCGGCGCAACAGCCGCCGATCATCGATCGCGAGCTGTTCTTCGGTGATCCGGAAATTTCCGGCGCAAAAATATCTCCAGATGGGCAATACATATCTTTTTTAAAGCCCTTTAAAAACATTCGCAACATCTGGGTCAAACTGCGCACCGAGCCTTTTGAAAAAGCGCGACCTATCACTGCCGATACTACGCGGCCGGTCAGCGGCTATTTCTGGTCGCACGACAGCAAATACATCCTTTATGTACAAGACAAAGGCGGCAACGAAAATTATCACATCTACGCCGTTGACCCCTCGATGAAGGGTGATCCGGTGCCGCCGGCGCGTGATCTGACCCCGTTCGAAAACGTACGCGCCTACATCTACGACGTCCCCAAGAAACGGCCTAACGAAATCATCATCGGCCTCAACGATCGCAAAGCGGAACTTCACGACGTCTATGTCCTCAACATCATTACCGGCGAACGCAAGCTGATCCGCGAAAACAATGAAAACATCCTCGCCTGGGTGACGGATTTGAAGGGCGAAGTTCGCCTCGGCTTGCGGATGACCGATGATGGCGGCACCGAGATTCTGCAAATCGAGGGTGGACAATTAAAGCCAATCTACCGCGTGACATCGGATGAGAGTTGTGCACCCCTGCGGTTCACACCAGACGGCAAACAATTCTACTTACAAACCAATAAGGGGACGAATGTCGATAAAACCGAGCTGCAACTGTTCGACCTCAAAAGCGGCAAGACAAAACTGGTGGAAAAAGATCCGCTGAACGAGGTGGATTTCGGCGGTGCGCTTTTCTCTGATCTCACCAACGAATTGCTGGCCACATTTTATGTTGGCGATCGCGTGCGCATGTATCCACGTCAGAAAAAATTCGCGACCGATTATGCCAAGATGAAAAAGCTTCTCCCCGACGGGGAGATTTCGATTGCCGACATGACCGCGGATGAGAATCTGTGGATGGTGGCGGTCTCGCGCGATGTCGACCCCGGCTCGCGCTATCTCTACGACCGCAAAGCCAATACCGTTGAGTTATTGTATCGCGCGCGGCCGGATTTGCCGACAGAGCATCTGGTAGCGGTTAAACCCGTGCGCTATACGGCCCGCGACGGCTTGACCATTCCCGCTTACCTGGCCCTGCCCAAAGGCCTGCCGGAAAAGAATCTGCCCACGGTCTTATTGATTCACGGAGGACCTTGGGCGCGGGTAATGTGGGGTTATAATCCAGAGATGCAATTCCTCGCTAATCGCGGCTATGCGGTATTAACGATGAATTTCCGTGGCTCCACAGGATATGGCAAAAAATTCCTCAACGCCGGCAACAAACAATGGGGCACCGGCGCCATGCAACACGACATCAGTGATGCGGTTGCGTACCTGATTAAGGAGGGTATTGCCGATCCCAAACGCGTCGCCATCTACGGCGGTTCTTATGGCGGTTATGCCACTTTAGCGGGACTGGCGTTTACGCCTGACCTTTATGCCGCGGGCATTTCCTACGTGGGACCCTCCAACATCATCACGTTGTTGAATTCCATACCGCCCTATTGGGCGCCGATGAAAAAGCTCTTCACCGTGCGCGTCGGTGATATGGAAAATCCCGAGGAGTTGAAGATGCTGCAGGCGCAATCGCCGCTGAACTCAGCCACCAACATCAAAGCGCCGCTGTTGGTCATTCAGGGGGCCAACGATCCGCGGGTGAAAAAACGCGAATCGGATCAAATTGTGGCTGCCTTGCGGGACTTGGGTCGGCAAGTGGAATACATGGTAGCCCCCGATGAAGGCCACGGCTTTGCCGGCAAGGAAAACCGCTTGGCGGTCTATGCGGCCATGGAACGCTTTTTCGCCAAACATTTAGGCGGCCGCTATCAGGAAAACATGCCAGACTATCTCAAAGAAAGACTGGAGGCGTTGAGAGTCGATATCAACACCGTTACGGTCGTAGCGCCTGAAGTCGTGCCAACAGACAAAGGCATGCCAAGGTTCGATGGCGCTCTGCTGAAAGAAGAAACGCTTAAATATAACGTATCACTTGAAATAGGTGGACAGAAACTCAACATGGCAGTCACCCGCACCCTGCAAAAGACCAGTTGTGATGGCAAATCTGTATGGCGCGTGATTGACGAAACCAGTGGCTTTATGGGCACTGCTGCGGATACGCTCGATCTGGATGCCGTTTCGCTATTGCCGTTGCGTCGAGGAGCGAAACAGGGCCCGGCAGTGGTGACGGTAAAATTCGTCGATAAAGAAGTGACTGGCAACATCTCAGCCCAGGGGCAAAACATGCCTATCAGCGTAAAAATGGATGAACCGGTGCTTTCAGAAGGTGCCGGTGTGGAACTGCCGGTCAGCACGCTGCCGTTGGAGGAGGGATATACAGCTCTTATCCATCAGTTCGAACTGATGGCCGGCAAAGCCAAGCCGATGAGCGTCAAAGTGACCGGCAGCGAGTCGGTGATGGTAGGTGGTGCACCGATCGCAGCCTTCAAGGTAGAGATCCAACCTACCGAAGAAGATAGTGGTGGCTCGAAGCTTTGGATTGCCAAGGATAGCCGTCGTATCGTTAAAACCGAAAACCAACTGCCTCCGCAGATGGGGGGTGGAATGGTGATATCGGAATTGGTGCCGTAAAATCAGATCCGTTGGGTGTCCAGTGAGCGGCATTTAGATTGATTCCCAATAAAGCTCGAAATTATTGAACGTTAATAGTCAATATAAAAGCCCCTGTTTGTTCATTATAAACAGGGGCTTTGTTATTAGTAAGTGATTCATCGCCTTTCTTTTTTGCATTGTGTTGCCGAGAGGTGCAGATCAAAACATAGAATGATAGGGTAAAAAAATCAAATGAAGGAATAAACTTACTCGCACGTCATGTCTCTTCGTTCCCCTCTTCAAAATGACAGCGTTCGTGATTACTCTAACAAGTCCGCGCTTTCTGCGTTAGTTATATAAATGAAAGTTGTACAAGTCGGAAGGCGGGGTTTCCCAAGCCGCCCTGCAAAAAGCGGCGTTTAGCTGCCGCACTCCCAAAAACGGAAGATGGGTTTTCCTCCCCACCACAAACGGCGGGCAAGAATGCCCGCATTCCAAAAAAGGAAGGTGGAGTTTTTTTAAATAGCTAACAAGCTAAAGCTTGAACAACGTACCATGGAGGGCGGGTTTTCTAACTCGCCCCAAGTGGCAGGCAAAGTAAGATGTCTCGTCGCTGGCGCTCCTCGACATGACACGTTTTTAGAGGTTTTCACACAGCCACTAAAGCTTGAACAACCTACAGCCGGGTTTTTCAACCTGCCGCATCTGGCGGACGAGAATGATCGCCCTACAGTAAAACCAGGCTAAAGCCTGAACAACGTACAGACGGAAGGCGGGTTTTCCTACCCGCCAAAACGGCGGACAAGAATGACCGCCCTACAGTAAAACCAGGCTAAAGCTTGAACAACGTACCATGGAAGGTGGGGTTTCCTACCCGCCACAAAAGAGGGCAGGAATGCCCGCCCTCCAACTCGCTTCATTTTTAATCACACGTTAAAGCGTGAACAACGTACGATCGTTATCCCGACCCATCACAAGCTAAAGCTTGAACAACATACGACGAGAAGGTGGGGTTTCCTACCCGCCACAAAAGAGGGCAGGAATGCCCGCCCTCCAACTCGCTTCATTTTTAATCACTCGTTAAAGCGTGAACAACGCACGATCGTTATCCCGACCCATCACAAGCTAAAGCTTGAACAACGTACGGAGGGCGGGTTTCCTACCCGCCAAAACGGCGGTCAAGAATGGCAGCCCTCCGAGTGATTGTTTTTTTTAATCTGCCAGTATTGGGGAAAGATCTTGTAAATCGGAGGGTGGGTTATCCAACCCGCCAAAACGGCGGGCAAGAATGAGCGCCCTCCGAGTGATAGTTTTTTTAATCTGCCAATATTGGGGAAGAATCTTGTAAATAGGAGGGTGGGTTTTCCTAACACGCCGCCTCTGCCGGATCACAATGTCCGCCCCCCGGCAAAATCAGGCTAAAGCCTGAACAACGAACACAAGCTAAAGCTTGAACAACGTACAGCTGGGTTTTCCTACCCGCCAAAACGGCGGGCAAGAAAGCCACCCTCCACATATTACTTGATCAATGTGATCTTTTTCATTTCCATTGCCGCACCGACTTTTAAGTAACAGATATAAACACCTGAAGGCAACTGCGCGCCATCGAAAAGAACCGAATGTCGGCCAGTGGTCTGCCGTTCATGCACCAAAGTCGTCAATTGGCGACTGCGCGTGTCGAGGATTTGCAGCAAAACCTCACCGTCTCGTGTAAGGTCGTATTCGATCGTCGTTACGGGATTGAATGGGTTGGGATAGTTTTGCCTCAAAAAAAACTGCAAAGCCGCTGCGACAGCGGGTTGTTGCACCAAGGTGACCTCCCGCAACGGTCGGCGCCAGACGCCCTTGTAAAAGATACTCGACAGTAGGATGTCGCCATTGATATAAAGACTATTGACATGAATATAAAACGGATTAGCGAATCCCTCATTAGCTTCCTGCCAACTATCCCCTAAATCTGATGACACAAAAATTCCTCTACCCCAAAACCCGGCCAAGAGTTGGTTGCCATTTACCATCAAAGCACTGACATGTGCGTCGGCGATGCCGTGATGAGCGACCATCCAGGTTTTGCCAGCATCATCCGATCTGAACAAGCCGCCGGGATTACATCCTGCGAATAGGTGCGTGCCGATGGACGCAAAACAAGTGGTCCAGAGGATCTGCTGTGGTTCGTTGGCTAAAAATGACCAGGTATTGCCATCATCCAGCGAGTGGTACAAGCCTTCCCCCCAAACCCCGACGTATAATCTATTGTTCATACTTTTGATGGCAGCGATACTTTTTGCGGGTAGCCCTTGTCCTACTTCTGTCCAGGTAGAACCATCGTCTTGTGAGCGGAATACTTTCCCTAAAGAGGTAGCGGAGAATAACTGATCATTGTGAACTGTCATGGCGGAAATGTAGGGATCGGTGATGCCTTTATTCGCAGATGTCCAATGGGCGCCACTGTCATTGGAAACATACACACCATACCCAAATGTGCCAGCGAAAATCTTGTTGCCTTTGCTCACCAACGCAAAGACATTATCGTGGCCGAGGCCGTTGTTAATCGGCTCCCAACTACTTCCATGGTCATGAGATCGGAAGATTCCGTTGTTCAGCGTGCCACAAAAAACAACCGATCCAATAGACGCGAAATTTTTTACATCGACATGATGGATATCTTTATTGGCTGATGTCCAATGCTCTCCTTGATCGGAAGAAAAATAGACACCGGCTTTGGTGGCTGCGAATATCTTTCCCGCCCCTGAGGTAATGCCTTGTATGCGTTGAACGAGAAGATCAGAGGTCTTACGCGTCCAATTACCTCCGTCATTGGTCGACAGAAACATGCCACCAATATTCGTTCCTGCCCAGAGCTCATCGCCATTGACTGCCAAGGCGTTGATATATAAATCGCTCAGGTTAGAGTTAACAGGCGTCCATAAATCGCCATTGTTTTCCGTGACGAAAACACCGCCACCAAAGGAGCCGACGAATACTTTGCTCCCTTTGACCGCAAAGCTGGTGAAAGTTAACGAAGGCAAGCCGTGGTTCACCGCCTGCCAGCTGTCTCCGGCATCGTTCGAACGGAACACACTCCCTTGGTAGGTGCCGGCGAACAAGTGGTCTCCAGCTAACGCCAGCGCATACACCACGGTATCGCCGAGGCCGGTATTCACCTGCTGCCAAGTAGTGCTTTTGTCCAACGAGCGAAAAACACCGCGATCCGTTCCGGCATATACCTGACTTTCGTTGCAGGCCAATGTATTGACATAGAGCGTGCCGAGACCTATGTTTGGGTTTTGCCATTCATTGATGGTATCGTTGTAAAAATAGACCCCGCCGCCATAAGTAGCGGCAAAAATTCTATCGCTATTGCCGGCAAAAGCACGCACATCGAATTGATGAAGACCGTTATTCATTGCCACCCAATTCACACCGCCATCGTCACTCCGGTAGATGCCTCCGAGATAGATGGAGACGTATAATTTACCCGCTCGATGGAGGATCGCGCGCACCTCACCGCCGGCCGGCCCCTGCGCCTGCTGCCACTGCCCAAAAGATGCTGCAACCATGCAGCTCATCATCCCTACTAAAAGTGCGGTTTTCATGATTTTTCCCTTTCCGTTAAATTTGGGATAACCAAAAAATGAAATGAAAACGACATTTTCGATATACTGTATGAAAAGAGATTTCTGTATTCTATCATCATGAAAATTAGTTACATTATTAACATCGAATGATCCAAGATAAAGGTTGAACAATATATCGATTCATCCCCCAGCCTAGAAGGTGTTGAAAAAGTGTATTAATCGGTAAAAATAATCCTAATTGTCCAAGCTAAAGTAATTGTGTGAAAACAAATTATTTTTTAAAGAAGGAGAAAAAACCAATGCTATTTTGAAAAAAGCGTTAAATATGTTTAACATTATCAAATAATTGCTACGATAGTAATTCAAGAGGTCTCGTCGCTGGCGCTCCTCGACATGACACGTTTTTTATTGATTTTCGCACAGCCACTAAAGTTTGAACAACATAGTTGGGAATAACAATAACTTTTTCTACATCTTCCTTAAATGTGAACAACATCCACAAATCGCAGCTATGAGACCTGTTCTAACTAAGAGTACACCCCTACAAAACCTTGAACAAGTTACACGCGCCTTTAAAAAGGCTACGTCGTACCTAACTTGCTTTTTATAACTTTTACATGCAACATTTTATTCCTCTCTGGCTGGGCTTGATTCTTTGGGAAGGATTTTAAAAAATGTAGCGGTTTTAATCACACTCAAACAGAGAAGAATGGGACATTCTCAAATTTACTTTTAGGCGGAAGAATAGGAGATGGTATCCTGGGCTGAGTAGCCTTTTTAAATTAATATACAATTTTAAATGTTAAAAAGATATTGATTTTTCTCAATTTTTTAAAAAATATCTTGATTTTTTTATTTCAAGACAGTACAATTATCATTCCTATTGATATTTCATTAACACGCAATACATTGGCTCCTCATTTCTGTGTTAAATCGCGAGTCGATTTCTGGAATCCCCCCAAATAGGTGAATTTGATTGAGCTTAACAGGAGGCTAACACAGAATGGAGGGGCTAATACGCTAATAGCTTTTTGTTTTACCATTTGTTTGGAAACAAAATGAATAACAATTTGATACCGAGTTAACAATCAGGAATTGATATGATCCCCATCTATCTCGATTACAACGCCACCACGCCCATCGATCCGGAGGTGGCCGCAGCCATGCTGCCCTATTTGCAGACGCAATTCGGCAATCCTTCCAGCAGCCATTGGTTTGGGGTGCAGGCCAAAAAAGCCATCGAGCAGGCTCGGCAACAGGTGGCAGCCCTCCTCGGCTGTCATGTGGATGAAATCATCTTCACCAGCGGCGGCAGCGAATCCAATAATTTGGCCATCAAGGGCTATTGCCTGGCGCATGCAGAGAAGGGCCGGCATATCATCGTTTCGGCTGTCGAGCATCCAGCGGTGATGGAAGTGGCGCGCTATTTGGAAAAGAATGGATTTGATCTGACGGTTCTGCCTGTGGATCGATATGGATTGGTTGATCCACGCGAATTAAAAGGGGCTATCCGACCCAATACCATTTTGGTGAGCGTCATGCACGCCAATAACGAAGTGGGCACCATCGAGCCCATTGCCGAATTGGCGGCTGTGGCCCATGAGCAGGGCGCGGTTTTTCATTGCGATGCGGCGCAATCGTTGGGCAAAATTCCCGTGCGCGTCGAGGAGCTGGGGGTCGATTTGCTCTCCATCGCCGGCCATAAATTGTACGCTCCCAAGGGAGTCGGTGCCCTCTATGTTCGTCGCGGCATCACCCTCCAGAAATTAATCCATGGTGCCAGCCACGAGCGCGACCAACGCGCCGGCACCGAGAATGTATTGGAGATCGTCGGTTTGGGCAAGGCCTGTGAAATTGCCGTGCGGGATTTGGAGAAGAATCAACGCCACCTGGCGGCCATGCGCGATCGTTTGCTCGCGGGCTTGCGAGCGCAGCTGAACGACCTGCAGCGAAATGGCCATCCACAAAAATGTCTGCCCAACACCCTGAACGTCAGTTTCCGTGGATTGGAGGCGGATGCGATTCTATCGCAACTCAAGGAAGTGGCGGCTTCGGCTGGTGCTGCCTGTCATTCCGCCGAAGTGACCATCTCCCCTGTTTTGCAGGCCATGGGCGTGCCGATGGATTGGGCCATGGGCACGATCCGCTTTTCGGTAGGTAAAATGACCACCGAAGAAGAAATCGATCAGGCGGTGGCAGCCGTGGTGCGTGTGGTGCAGGGATTGCGCGGTCAGGGGGAAGCCGCTATCGCTCCAGCCGAAATTAAATTGACACAATTTACCCACGGACTAGGATGCGCCTGTAAACTGCGGCCGCAGAGCCTGGAGGAAATTCTGGTCAAATTGGCTAAACCCAGCGATCCCTCTGTGTTGGTAGCAGCAGAGACTGCAGACGATGCCGCCATCTATCAAATAAATGAAAAAACAGCGCTGGTGAGCACGGTGGATTTCTTCACCCCCATCGTCGATGACCCTTATCATTTCGGCGCCATTGCCGCGGCTAATTCGCTCAGCGACATCTATGCCATGGGCGGTCAGCCGCTGTTCGCACTCAATATCGTCGCCTTTCCCAGCAATCGCCTGCCGATGACGGTGTTGGAAAAAATCCTCCTGGGCGCGCAGTCTAAAGCAAGAGAGGCCGGCATCGACATCATCGGCGGCCACACCATCGACGACACCGAGCCCAAATACGGCTTGGCGGTGACTGGAGCGGTGCATCCGCAGCAATTCTGGCGCAACGTCGGTGCCCAGCCCGGTGATGTGCTCCTCCTCACCAAGCCCATCGGCGTCGGCATCCTCACCACCGCCATGAAGCGTGGATTGTTGAATGCGGCACAAGCCGAACGCGCCATCTCGGTCATGGCAGAACTCAATCGCGTCGCAGCCGAAGCGGGGAAGAAATGCGAGGTGCACGCCTGCACCGATATTACCGGTTTTGGCCTGTTGGGGCATCTTTTGGAGATGGCACGCGGCAGCGGGGTGAGCATGAAAATAAATTGGCAGCAGGTGCCGTTCATCGAAGGCGCATGGGAGTTGGCTGCAGCTGGTGTGGTGCCCGGAGGCACCGAGGCCAATCTGCAACACGTATCGACCGCAACAGAATTTGCAGAGAAGGTGCCGCAGACCGCCCGCATTCTTTTGGCCGATGCACAGACGTCAGGCGGATTGGTATTTGCTCTACCGCCACAACAAGCAGAGGTTTTCAAGGAACAATACACTGGACTGGCTGCCATCATCGGAGAGGTGTTGGAAAGAAAGGGAGAAAAAACCACCATCATCGTCCATTAAGGCTGTCCATGCGATATATGCTAATGGTCGAGTTAGACATAAATCGCAGGCCGCCCAAAGCGATGTTACGTTTTCAATGTGATGAGGTTCACCATGGCAGGCCATCTTCGTTTATGCGGATTGCTGTTGTTGAGCGTCTGCTATTTTTGCGGCGATAAGGATCACCAAGCAAAAAACCCGCTCCATCCGAAAGATACTTATTACAAATTGACCGTCACAATTTCCGAAGGCATAGAAGGGACCCCACCAGCAGGTGTTAAGGTTTGTAATCCTGGCGATACCATCATTTATCTTTTTTTCACCAAGCCTGAATATTTCAATCTGATCGTCAAATTGGATGATCTCGTCGTCCCGCACGAAGGTAAAATCATCATGGATCGAGATCATACCCTCGAGGCCACCTGTGAACGCAAAACCTACTGGCGCTATGCCACTCCCCATTCGGTTTACTATTGTTCGCCCGCCATCGGCGACGACGGCACCATCTATTTCAGCACCGGTTTGTACACAACCGATCAGGGTTGGGCACCAGGCACTCTATATGCTTTTCATCCCAATGGCACCATAAAATGGACGCGCGACCTCGGCGAGGCGCTCTATTCTCCGGCCATCGGCCCTAACGGTAACATCTACCTCATGGATCGCACTTATACGGTGCACGCTTTTACTCCAGAGGGAACCTTGCTGTGGCGATTCGATCAATTCGAAAACATGTTCGTCAAGAGAGATATGGGGCAGCGCACGCCCGCCATTGGCTTCGACGGCACTGTTTACGTCGGCGCCGATGGGTTGTACGCGCTGGATCCGATGACCGGCCAGAAACGATGGCACGCGACGCAACGACGTTTTGCCACCAAAGAGTGCATCGCCTCACCCACCGTTGGGCCGGACAGCACTATCTATATCACCATCGGCCAAGATTCGCTCTTTGCCTTTCGACCTGATGGCAGCATTCGCTGGATATTCGGTTTTGATCGGCCGGATGAGCTTTCTTTTGCCGATCCGACCATCGACCGCGACGGCACGATTTATCTTCCATCAGAAAGCTATGCGGTGGGCGCGCATCTCTATGCCATTCGTGCCAATGGCACCCTGAAATGGCGATATCACATCGAAGAGAATCTACTCATACGCGCCTCGGTCACCATTGGCGCCGATGGCACCCTCTATTGTACCACCAAGTCCGGTGGCTCCGAGCGACCGGCACGATTGCTGGCGCTTTCGCCATCCGGCAGTAAGCTCTGGCAATTCATCATCGAAGGCCGACACGTCACCGGCGATGACTGTTATTCAACCCCATCGGTAGGAGACGATGGCCTCATCTACTTTGGCGCCGAGACTGGTTATCTTTATGCCGTCAGGCCGGATGGCGTTTTGGCATGGAAACATGAGGTGGCTTCGGGCGTCAACTGGTCCTCGCCGGCCATCGTCGCCGACGGCACGCTCTATATTGGCGGCATGGGGTATGGAGCTAACTACCCCGGCATGTTCTCGGCGGTGTATACCACCGCCCATGGTTATGCGCCATCGCCCTGGCCACGTTTTCGGAATAACAATAAAAATAACGGCAGGTACGGGGGATGAGGATGGTTTTTCGATTTATTTATGCCTCCTTTCATGAGAAAGCCTTATGCTCACAAGGGATATGCAATAAAGGTCAGAGAGAATGATTTTGTGAAAAATTTGCAACATTTGCGTTTAAATAGTCGCAAAAATTGCGACTATCAAGTTTCATTACAAGAATTATCTAAAATTGCAACTATATTAAAAACAATAAAATATGAATATTGATAGATAAAGGTATAATTTTTGTAGCAAAAATAACAAATATTTGCTTTGCAGTAGTTTTCTTCACACAATGTGGTGAACTTAATTAATAAGATCCGCATGCGGTGCCGATATCCATTCATTTTCTTTTTTTTCGTCTTGCCCCTGACGGCGCTTAGAGCTGATCCTGAAGTGGTCTCCTGGTCAGTTAAACATTTGCCCCGCCTCGAAAATGCCATAAACATCGAAACAAGCGATAACACCATTTTTTCTTTCTTCGTCGACGACTTGGATGCCGATGGTTTGCAAGAAGTCTGCATGCTGCGCTCCGATAATAACCATCCGCTTTTTATGGCAATCAGGAGATTGGATGAAGGCATTTACGCGGTGTCAGGCCACGCCATCCCCAAGACCTATCCCTCTCCTGTCATATTTCCCCTCAGCGGTAGGGGAAAAGATTGTTTTCTCTATTATCGATATCAACCGCCAGAGGCATGGTTGGACCTTTATGATCATCGGTTGCAGCGATGGGATTCGCTGGAGACTCTGGCGGGAAGCGACAAAACCGGAGACGGCAGATGGAATGGTACTCTCTATTCCATTCATTACCTTGACCTCGATAGTGATGGTGATCGGGATATTCTGGCCCGTTTCAATACCGGCGCCGATCAGCAGCCGCGCGCTGTGGTGGCCTATGATGTCCGCAAGAAAAAACCACTTTTTGATCTCCGTTTTGCCCCCATGGTAATGGGTGTATTGCCATGCGATATAGATGGCGATATGGCCGAGGAATTGCTCGTATCACTGGCGGGCGCGTCTGACGGTCCCTTTTTCGGTCCTTTTCAACGCGATAGCAGCTATGTGGCCGTTTTCACTCCCACCGGTCGATTGCTCGCCAAGAGAGCCTATGGTGGTGAATCTTCTTATGTAAATATCAGAGTTGCTGACCTGGATAACGATAGCGTGCCAGAGATCATCGCAGGCTATTTTTCCTTCCTCCACAAAAATCATCGTTCGAGTGGCCTCGAAGTTCTTCAGGGTACCACCCTCACGGTTAAAAGCAAACTCATCGATATCCGTCCGCTTTCTTTGATCTATGAAGTGGCTGTTTTTAAACCATTTCGCACCCAGGCGGCGGAAATCGTCGTTGGTGATCTTGATGGCCATGTAGCGATTATCCACTTTTTCCCCATCGATCATAGTGTAAAGTATCGGGTCATCGCCCAATACGAAAGCGCGATTAAATTCGTTGCGACCGATGACGTCAATCAGGATGGATATGCAGAGCTATTTTTTTACTCTGCTGCTCCTGGCACCTTGTGGGTGGTGGATCAATACCTCAAACCATTGGCATGGATGCCGATACAAATTTATTATGACCGAATACAGTTGATTCCTATCGCTGGTTCTACAGCCAGCCGGCGACAATATTTGTTATTCACTGGCAGGGAATTATTCAAGCTAACTATTCCGGTTGATGTAATATTCCCACCTGCTGCGGTTAGTATTCATGTTTTTGATTATACCATCAAAGTCTATTCCAGTGTTTGGCTTTTCGGTGGGGCGGTATTATTTTTTGTTTTATGTGGACTTGCTGGGTATGCCATCTATTTGCGCTCGCAACAACGTCACAAATCCGATTTGGTTTTGTCTCATCGCATCGGACAGGCGACGATCGATACAGATGGCAGAATCTCTGCATGTAATCCTTACTTTCTGCAGTTGATCGATCGAACTCAAGAAGAGGTAATAGGAAAGGCGATTTCTCAAGTGTTCGCCACCCCGTCGCTGCGACCGTTGCTGAATCAAACCCAGGATTTTATCAAACGAAGGGCGCTTCATTCCCAAGAAGAAGTGGTACTATCGAATGCCGGAAAAACCCTCGTCTTGGCCGTGGAATTGATGAGACCGCAGCTTTCCTCGGGTGATACCACCATGGCACTGGTAGATTTGACTATGGCCACCCAGCAAGAACGTTTGAAAATATGGGCGGCCATGGCCATGCGCATGGCGCATAAAACCAAAACGCCTTTAGCCACCGTCCTCTTAGCAGTTCAAAGATTGCAACGCGCCAGTAAAAAACATTCACCACAGAACGCCGCAGAATATGATGAGTTGAGTCAGATAGCCATTAAAGAAATCGAGCGTGTGCGGGATTCGGTAAATACCTTTATGAAATTCGCCAAGCTGGATGTGCCATCCTTTACGACAGAGGATTTATCTCATGTGGTTCAGCTGTGTCTGCAAGATTACCTGGTGCGCGTGCCGGATGAAATCGAGATAAAGACCCAGTTCGAGTCGATGGAAATGCCAGTAGCAGTTGATATCTCACAATTCCGTGAAGCATTTTATAACTTTTTAGATAATGCGATCACTGCCCTCAAGGGACGTGGGGCAGTATTCATTTATACCTTGCGCGAAAAGCATCCGTTGCATCAGATGGGCGAAAGAGACCGGGCGGTTTTGGAGATCACCGATACCGGAACAGGCATTTCGGAAGAAGAGCGGGCCTATCTTTTTACGCCTGGCTTCACCACCTCCGACACGGGAACGGGCATGGGACTGGTTCTGGCAAAGAACATCATCGAATCGCATAATGGCACCGTGGAGTTAGTCAGTCATCCCCCACATGGTACCAGTGTGTTTGTGAGGTTACCCATTGTCGAGGAAAGCAAATAATGGAAAGTAAAGGCAACATATTGATTGCAGAGGATGACGCCGCTTTTGCGGCGCAGCTGGCATCGTTGTTGGAAGCAGAAGGGTATCGGATATTTTTTGCTCGCGACGGCCGCGAGGCGCTGAATATCATCGGCCAGCAATCGATCGATGTCGGGCTGTTGGATTTGGCCATGCCTGGGATGGATGGCATGGAGGTATTGCATCATGCTCATCAAGAGGAGTGGGAGGTGCCCTTGATCGTCATCACCGGCCATGCTTCCATCGACCGTGCGGTACATGCCACACGCATGGGTGCGTTCGATTTTTTGGAAAAACCAGTGGATGCGGATCGGGTGTTGTTGACAGTTGAGCGCGCTGTAGAAAAGCATACGCTGGCGAGAAAAAGCCGTTGGATGGCGGCGGAAATCATGAACCGCTATCGGATGGTGGGCACCAGTGCGGTGATGCAGCGAGTCTATCAACAAATCGAGCAAGTGGCCGCTACGGATAGCACCGTACTGATTACTGGCGAAACCGGAACCGGAAAAGAATTAGTGGCGATGGCCATTCACATGCGCAGCCGTCGCGCTTCCGAGCCGTTGGTGGGCATCAACTGCGCCGCCATTCCAGATACTTTGATCGAAAGCGAGCTGTTCGGCTATAAAAAGGGAGCTTTTACTGGAGCTGTTGATGAATATGAAGGAAAATTAGCCGCAGCTAACCATGGCACGCTCTTTTTGGATGAGATAGCAGACTTGACCCTGTCGGCGCAGGCAAAGCTTTTACGCGTCCTGCAGTCGCACGAATTCGAGCGCATCGGCGAGAACAAACCAAGGCAGGTGGATGTGCGCGTCCTTGCGGCGACCAATAAAAATTTACAGGAACGGGTGGCACAAAAACTTTTTCGAGAGGATTTATTCTTTCGCGTTTGTGTGGTGGATATTTACTTGCCGCCGCTGCGGCAACGAAAAGAAGATATTCCCGATTTGGCCAACTATTTTGTCAAACAGTTTTGTGAAAGCTACAATCGTTATGTGGAGGGCATCTCGCCCGCAGCCTTGCGCCGGATGATGGAGTATCACTGGCCTGGCAATGTCAGGCAGCTGCGATCGGTGATCGAAAGAGCGTTGATCATGTCTACTGGTCCTGTCATCGAAAAAGAAGCGATCCATTTTTCCGAACCAAGCCATACGACCTCTGCGCCGGTGGCGCTCACATTAAGAGGCCAAAGAAAATTTTGAACGGGAGTTCATTCTTAACACATTGATTTCTTATCACTGGAATATTGAAGAAGCTGCCAAGAGTCTGAATATCGATCGCACCAATCTTTATAAAAAGATGCAGAAATTGAAGATTCGAAGACCGTGATGTGAAGCGGATTATTTGTGAATAAATTGGTCTGATACCTTGAGACGTGGGTTAGTTGCGAGAACAGGATTATTAAAGACGCTAACTCTACGCTGTTGTGTCAACTTATGAGAAACTTTGTGTAACGGTTCCAGTGATCATCGCGCTTGCAGTAAATGAAAAAGACGATAGTTACCTGCCGACGTATCACAAAGGTGCTCGCATGACAGGGTGGGCAGTTGGCGGTGGGCAGTTGGTAGTTGGCAGTGGGCAATTGGCAGTTGGCAATTAGCAATTAGCTATTGGTAATTGGCGATTAGTAATGGGAAGAGGGCATTCGTCGGTTAGGAAAGCCCCAAGCGTCATCCTGAAAGGAACTTTGAGCAATGGCGGCAGTGGTTTTCGCACCCGAAGCGGCCGAAAAAAGCGTTGCCAAGCTGCGGGCGTTAAACAATGATGGTTAAACGCGGAAAATGTATTCAGTGGACAAAAGTCAAATGACAGTTAAGTAAATAATATCTTAACTCATGCCACTGCCCTCGGGAGTTGTGCAAGCTGTTAAATTTGTCAGGGCGGCAGACGAGGTGTACATCTGCCGCCTTTATTTTTCTTTACTTTTTCTTCAAAATCGTACTCAGCACTTTGTCCTTATCCAACTTTTTGGTACAGAAGAACCAATCGTAGCATTTGATGTCGCCTTTGCTTTCCATGCGCTCTTTGGCGGCGCCGCAGGAACCGGCCGGCGGCACGATGACGTCGTCGCCCGGGCGCCAATCGGCCGGCAAGGCCACCGAAAAAGCATCGGCGGTCTGCAGGCCGATGAGTACGCGATAGAGCTCATCGAAATTGCGGCCAAGACTCAACGGGTAATAGATGATGGTGCGGATGATGCCTTTGGGATCGATGAAGAACACCGCCCGTACCGCTTTGGTGGAACTCTCGCCCGGCTGAATCATGCCGTATTTTTTCGCCACTTCCATGGTGATGTCTTCGATCAACGGGAATTTCACTTCAACATTTTTCATGCCCTTGTATTCGATCTTTTCCTTGATGGTGCGCAGCCAAGCGATGTGGCTATAGAGGCCGTCGACCGACAACCCGACCAGCTTGCAGTTTGCCTTGGCGAATTGCTCTTCCATGGTGGCAAAGGTCATGAACTCGGAGGTACAGACCGGGGTGAAATCAGCAGGGTGACTGAAAAGAATGACCCAGCTGCCGGCGAATTGATCGGGGAAATTGATCTCGCCCTGTGTGGTGTTCGCCTTGAATGCCGGCGCTTTGTCGCCAATGCGCGGCATCGAAATGGGGGTGGTTTCGTTGGTATTCATAGCTCATTACTCCTCTGTTTTGTTAGGTTGTGTTTATTCATAATTAATAATTGTAATTATTATTGATTATTTTATTCTCTATTCTAGTTCAAAAATCCCGCCTAATAAGCGAATCAGATTGAGATCAACGCAGCGTCTGGATGAATGGGATAATTTGTTAATTCTCTTTTGAACCGACTCTTTCTTCGACCATGAGGGGGAAAGTTCACATGCACACTTACAGCTAACCCTTGATTACATTCATCGATTTTTCTTTTTACATTGATCGCAAATGCCCATAAAATCGACCCGATGAGCCGTAATGGAAAAATTCTTATTGAATTGTTGAGCCTTTTCCAACAGCGTTTGCTCGATCGGCATATCAAAATCAAATGTACGATGACATTGTTCGCAGATAAAATGATAATGGGGCATCACATTGGCATCGAAACGGTCGAACGTGTCGCCACAATTGAATTTCCTCACCAGCCCCTGATCCATGAGAACCGACAGATTCCTATACACCGTTCCCAGACTCAGACGCGGATACTTTTCTTTCAATTGCAGATAAATCCAATCCGCTGTGGGATGTGATTTTACCGAACGGAGCAATTGCAGTATACTCTCCCGTTGTTTGCTGCGACGATAAGGTCTATTTCTCTGTTGTTTCATAACTGATTAATTTTCTAATTAAATAATAACAGTAATCATTACTATTATTAATATAGTAAAATTCAAAATCAATGTCAATACTTTTTTCGTAAATGTCAGTGCGCGTGTGAAAAGTGAATGTGTTTCTTATTATCGCCTCAATTAAGCGATTGGTGCTCAAGAAGCTACCTTGCAAAAGTCGAGAACCCTCGCAAAGTTAGAGTAATCGCTCAGGTTAGGTATCAATTAAATAGGTCCATGGCAATTCCCGATGTCTCATCGCTGGTGCTCCTCGACATGGCAAGTTTTTTGTTTGATACAGCCCTCATGAAGCGATAGAAGGGTAAATTCCTGCCCTTGTTTTGGCCGTGAAAAGAAACCCGATGTCTCATTGTTGGTGCTCTTCGACAAGACACATTAAGAGTTTTTCGCACATTCACTTCAGTATAGTGATTTACCTGATTCTTTGTGGCCATAGGCTTTAAATTCGGAAGGAACCACGGGTTGGGAGATGTCGATTGGATGGATAACCATTGCCAAAGCCGAATCCAGTAGCTCGGTAGGGCTACTTCTTCATCAAATTAGGGCAGAGAGACCATCGCTATCTTTTAGCGTATCAGCAGCATTTTTCGGCTCTGAACAGTGCCGCCGAATTGCAAGCGATAAAAATAGACGCCGCTCGGAAAATGATCCGCCTGCCAGAGGAGTCGATGTTCACCAGCGCTGCAGTACTGGTCGAGTGGTTTGGCTATGCATTCTCCGTTGGCATTAAAGATTTGCAGAGTCACCCGGTCGCTATACGGAATTTGAAAGAAGAATGAGGTGTGTCTGTTGAAGGGGTTGGGATAATTCTGGTGCAACGTAAAGTTCGTAGGTTGGGTGCCCTCTCCCGATGGTTCTACATTTGTGGCAAGACGGTCTAAATTGGCTTCGATCCATTGGATGCGATTGACGATCCACTGTTTCATCAGCGAAATCTCTTCATCATACGTGTGCGCTTTTGCTGTTTCCGGCCAGCGCTCGAAATTGCGCGCCCGTGCCTCGGCTGTGGAATCTACCAACAGATCAATGCGACGAAAAAGAGAATCTTCTTTCAAAATATGTTGCCGTAATTGATACCATCGGGTTTTCACCCGTTCGGCAAAGGCGCGATTGTGCCCCAATCGTTCCCACCAAAACGGCACCTTGGGCCAGTCATCCGGTTTGTATTTATTGTGATCGATCTCCCATTCATCCACACGATAAGCATCCTCTTTGAACCAGGTCTTGCCCAACGTGAGATTGAAATCCCAGATGGGACCGGCGTTGAGTTTACCGTTCTTGCTGTCGCGATCCTTGAACATGAAGAAACTGATGCGATAGGCATCGATGTTTTTGCAAAACTCATTGAGGATGAAATGATCGACAAACGAGCCGACGTCGATGTATCGAGGAAAGCCCGTGGCCGAATCCGCCGGATCGGTGCGTAGCATGGCCGACTCGAACTGGTTCATGAAGGTCTTGATGTACAACTTTTGCTCGGTAACAATGTCATCCGCTTTGGGTTCATGGTATTGATAAAAAATATTCCTGTCCGACCACCAACCACCCACATTTTCCCCTTCCACTTTATCGACCTTGATCATATAACCGCCGGTGACCGCATCGCCGCTGATATCCGTGGGTTTCATCTCGGTGATTTTGACGCGATTTTTATCCTCTTTGATGGTCTCCATAAAGACGTAGAGCCCGCGATAATCGTTGTTCAATACCAATTCACAGAAATGGCAGCGGCTGGCGTATCTGCCTATATCCGCCGAGAGACGATATGCAAATACATTGCGAATGCAGGATTGATCGTCATAAGGCCCATAGAGGATCCAATCGTTTTCTTTGGGCATGCCCAGCAGGGCGACGTTCAAGTTATTCCCCTGGGCATCCACCGTTTCCAACCGATATCCTTTCTTTGGATAGGCTATGGATGAACTGCCGCGCAATTCGATATCGATTCGGCCGTTGTAGTGGTTGGGTGGATCGGTGATGTAATTGCGGATGCCCTTGCCTTTGTAAAGGATCTTCATGGTTGCTGGAATCCGATATTCATCGGGAATGGGCTTGCCGCCGGTGTCGATGATGATGATAGGCCAGTTGGAGGAGGTGAACGGCTCCGACGCCTCGGTTGCCGCGAGATCAGCAGCGACGAAAATAATCATAACAAGAGCGACAATAACCGATAGCAAAACAGTCAGTCTATTCATTTTTCTCATACCCCACTGGATGATTCAAGAGCACATAATGTGTGTCTTTGAGATTGAGTAATGTTTTGATTTTTTCTTTATCCATAGAGGCTCGGGGTCTGGTTTTCAGACCGGTGGCAGCGCAGAATAGGGAGATGTTTTGGGAAACGATGCCCGCGTCGATGGCACCCCATTCGTAGCGTAACTCTGGCGAGCCCATCCGAAAGCGCTCGGAATCGGATACCAAGATGATCTGGATGGGTGGATTGGAAGAAGGCGGCGGAGGGATTTTCGTGCTCTCTCCTGGTGGATTGCCCTCTTTGCCGGTTGGATGTCCTTCTGGTCTGGGCGGCCGTTGCATCATGATCTCCGAGCGATGATCACCACTCAAAACCAGATTGAGTTGGTGTTCGATAAAATCATAAATGTACACGCCCTCTTTCATAAAGACGTAGATATCCACGTCATGGGCATTTAGTGCCGAGGAGGCTGTGGTCTTTTTTTCGGATGGTCGATTGAGCCCATTGGCCGCCCATAGCAAGTCGGAGAGATCCTGCAGGCTTAATTCTTTTTCAGAGAATTCTCTTGCCGAAGCCTTCACCGCCAACGTCTGCATAAAAGGTAATCCCCGTGAGGTGTTGGGCGGCAAGAGTTTGATGACCGCTGCTTCTTGGGCGATTAGCTTAAAAGCCAGATAAAAGATCACAGCAGAGATAGATAAAGACGACTTTTTCATCCTATTACCTCTATCAAAAAGTTTCAATAGATCCTAAAAAAATATACGCACCCGTTATTTTCATCATGAATTATTTCGATACAATAAATAAGTTGCTAATATTTTGAATTTTGCTTTTGCATCTCAAAATGAGCATTGGCCAAGGAGAATTCTCTTGCGAGGAGTTGCTCTTATGCGGATTCTAAAAGGCCGTGTCCTAAATTCCGATAAAACAAAAGGTCACCCTCAAGGACTTTTCGTCAAATTCCTATAAATCATCCCTTACGAAATTCTTGCAGCGTTTGCAAGTAATAATCCGGCAGACCAATGTCGAAGCGTTTGCCGTCGATGATTTGACCCAGAAAGCCGTCGTGGCGGCGCAATTGGTCGAGCGCCGAGGTGAGCTGGAATTCGCCGCGCTCGCGCACATTATTGGCAATGTTCTCCTCTAACAGCTCAAAAAGCTGCGGTTTGATGACATATTGACCAAAGACGGTGAGGTACTCATCCTCTTTTAACCCCGGAACGCGCAAATTATTGCGGGCATAATCGAGGGTCGGTTTTTCGGCGAATTCGGTGATGTTCAGCAGACTGTTCTCTTCTATCCAGGTGCCGCCGACAGTGCCGAAATTGCCGATCATGTCCGCAGGGGTGCGGCGCAGCCCTACCACGCTGGTGCCGTGTTGCTGATAGGCATCTAAAAGTTGCCGAGCGCAGGACCGATCGCTGTTGGAGCGATAGAGATGATCGCCCAGCATGAGCAGGAACGGCTCATTGCCGATGGCTTCGCGCGCGCAATAAACAGCATGGCCGAATCCCTCCTGCAATGGCTGGAATACGAAACGAACGTGACGGCCGATTTCCAAGATGCGTTGGGAGTATTCTTGAAAATGGCGCGGCAGTTTGTTGTAATTCTCGATCGAAACTTGAACGTTGAAAAAATTGCGGAAATCCTCCAGATCGTCCTCCTGGATGATGATGATGACCTCCTCGATGCCTGCTTCCAAGGCTTCCTCGACGATCAGCAGGATAGCCGGTTTGGCAATGCCATCGCGATCGATGATGGGGAATAATTCCTTTTTGGTGGCTTTGGCTGCAGGAAAGAGTCTGGTGCCGAAACCTGCCGCAGGGATGAGTGCCTTGCGTACCTTTTGATGGGGTCGGATCGATAGTTTCAGCGCCGTTAGCCCCAAATCGCGTTCGAGGATTTCGATGACCGCTTGCTGATCGGCCTCGCTGCGGACGAGGAACTGGGCGGTGCCGTCTCCCTGCGAACCAACACCTTTGCCGCCCCAGATGTGCGGCTTGAGGGGCTCATAATTCAAGACCTTATGCAGCACCGGCGCGGTCAATTCTCCAGGACAGGCCGGTATGGCGTAACGGTCGAAGAATTCCTGTGCTTCCACCATCAACGCGCCTAACCTTTGGGCGTCTGCCTTTTCGATGAATTCCACCGCCTGGCCGACGATGCGTTTGTTGATCGGCCCAAAGAGTTCCTGCACCCCCTTTTCGATTTCGGTCTCGGCAAAAGGATAGCAGCGGTTCAGTCGTTTGAGGATCTCCATGGTGTCTTTTTGGGCATGGAGATCGACGATGACGAAGAATAATTCGCCGCCAACTTTGACTTCGGCTGTCTCCATGCGGTCGCCGTCGTAGGTCATCAACACCGGTCGGTTGCCGTAGGCGCACCCTTGATCCATGCGGCCGCAGCGCGATGGCGTGGTGATTTCGCCCTGGTAGGCTACTTCCATCTCGCCTCGGGTGGTCATTTTCAGGTCGTAGATGCGGTTGAAGGCGCGGGCAGCCAGCACGCTGATGGCGGCGCTGGAGGAGAGGCCTTTCTTGATCGGCAGATCGGTTTTGTAATTGTCGATGACCAAACCGCGAACATGATAATGCGTGAGCACTTGGTAGGCGACGCCGGCGATGTAACTCCAAAAGCCACCGCGTTGGGCTTCTTCTAATAGTGCGGGTAGCTCCATGGGGATGATATGCGGGCCTCTGCGCTCGCCGTCGGGCATGGAGGCCGTGAGCACCAGGGATGTGGGGTGCGGTTCCACCTCGGCGTAGATGCCCTGATCGGTGCCGGTGATGAGTGTGTAACCTTTTTCGATTTTGGCGTTGATGCGGCGATAGCTACCGGCCCAGTCGGAGTGCTCGCCAAAAAGACAAATGCGACCTGGAACGAAGATTTTCATAGGGGGTTCCTGAAGATGTTTAAAAATTGTCTATCTATAAATGATAAATAACCACAGCCATTTGTAGGTGCTAACGATTTAATCGGTATTATCCCTTCAAGATTTGGATTTTATGACAAATAGTGTTTTGAATTAAATCCTAATCCCTTCAAATCCCCAATGTTAAAAGGATGACTTCAATAGGTAGGGATTGAGGCTGTAATAATTGTGATCACAGAAAAAAATATTTCTGCTCCCTACCGCTACTCGACATGACACATTTTGTAAAGTTTTTGCCTACTGACAAAAATTTGAACGATGAGTGATCGAATATAATAAAAGTAATGAGATTAAGCAAGGAGATATTCTTGGTAGATACGGGAGGGGAGATTTAGGATGACCCCTTTTTCGATGTGACTACATAATTTATTGTTCCTTTCGAGTAGGTAAAATAATTTCAAATAGAATCAGTAGGGATATCGCAAAAGTTTTTCCTCGAAGATGATGTAAAAAAGGATTGGCACATGAAGTGATATCATTACTGAAAAATGGCTAGATGCAATTTGACTTTTTACCGGTGGTGCCCAAAAGCTCAGAGTTGCTATATTCCCGAAAGGCGGGATATGTTAAGGGTTGTAAAAAATAAAAAAAGGTCATACACTTATGACCTTTTTTCATTTTGCGGGGCCGACGGGGCTCGAACCCGCGACCTCTGGCTTGACAGGCCAGTGTGCTAACCAGCTGCACCACGACCCCACTTTCTTCATAGAAAATTATTGATAAATCGCATTCACTCCTAATAAATATACAAAATTTATCGTAAAAATCAAATAAAAAATAATTCGCCCTTTACCGCATGGGTTTAGAACAAAACGCCCAAATTCAGAGAATAAAAACGAGTAGTAAACGTACCTTTGCCAATATTATCGAAGATCAATTCGTAAAGCGGGAAAACTTCTACTTTCATTTTGTCGGTGAATTTAAAATCGAAACCGAGGCCGAAATTGACGCCCAAACCGCTCTTGCTTTCAGAAGTTTTGGTGATTTCACCACGAATACCCGTCAGTTCAAGCTGATCTTTGCGCATGAAAAAGCCGACACCCGCTTGGGTGAAAAGATGATCTTTCGTCTCAGGAATTTCGACGACATAACGGACCGAGGGCACGACTTCGATGATCATCGTCGAACCTTTGCATTCCAGCCATTTCACATCACGACCGGGCAAGTTGGGAGTCCATCGGTTCAAGGCTAACCGTGCGCCTGCCCAGAGATGATCGTTCAAATGATAAAAGCCTTTTACACCGACATTAAATCCGACGGCGGTTACATCTTGTTCACTATCGGTAGGCTGTGCAATGCCACTATGAACGCTGATGGAGATGTTTTGTCCCCAGATGAAGGTGCTGAATGATAAGAGCATCATTACAACAGTGGCGGTGATGGTAGTTTTCTTCATCTCCCTCTCCTTTCAGGTTTGAATACTTTTGAAAATAATGGCTCTTTGATTATTCTAACACATAACCGTTTGTGGGCGATACTGGATTCGAACCAGTGACCTCCTGCTTGTAAGGCAGGCGCTCTAAACCAGCTGAGCTAACCGCCCCAATGATTAAGAGAGGACAGTCGACAAAAAACGCTTAAATTCAGCATCACTTCGTATATTTCCATTCACAATTTGGGCACCTTGGGAGATTCGTACCGCTGCCAAATAATGGTTCACTCCTCTCCTGAGGTCAGATCGTTATTAGCCCTACTCATTTTGAGGCTATCAACCGGTTCGATTTCATCGCCTGTCAGACTGAGACGGCTGCGATTGCGAAAATGGTTCTTTGTTGTTCTTTGGTCGATAAAAGATCGCCCAAGGCACAAGGATACAATAGCCAATGATGAGTACCAGCGGTGCCAGAGTCAAAGAGGTAAAGCCATTCACTGGTGGTTGTGCTAAGAAAATATAGCCGATCGTAAGAACAAGCAACGCCAGGCCAAAGATCAGATAATTTTTTCGGTCTTGCTCAAAAAAAACAGCCTGTTGCAGCGTTTTTCGTCTCTGTATTTTCGCTCTTTTTTCCTTCATAGCAAAAAAATATACACAGAATATCGCTTTTAGTCAAGTAATTTTTAAAATAGTCCACGGTAATGGATGCCCGCAATTTTAAAGTATTTTTTATTGCTTATTATCAATAAAATGTGTAAAATAATAATCAATTTTTTCAAGATTTAGTGAACAAAATATTTTCACCAATCAGAATGGAATACCAACTTACGTGGAGACCAGCGAAACGGTTCTTACTAATCGGCACTTTTGTTATAAGAGCTGAGGGCATGCGATGTGGGAAGAATGGCTTAAGGTAAGCCTGTGGGGAGGGGTGGTTGCTTTAGATACAACTGCAGCGATGCAAATTTTGATTTCACATCCATTGGTTTCTTGCTCGGTGGTTGGTCTTTTATTGGGAAATTTTCAGCTGGGATTTTTGATGGGCATTTTTTTAGAGTTGCTGTGGCTCAATGAATTCCCCATTGGCGGAGCACCGTTTTCAGAAGGCAATCTCGGCGCTACAGTGGCTGCAGCTCTTGCCATCCTCCTGACCAAAGAAATCGATCGGCCGATGGTGGTGATTCCATTGGCTTTAATGGCTGGTGCAGCCGTTGCTTCTGTGGGGGGACATTTGGTGATTTTTATGCGAGCCATCAATACTCATATTTACGACGCTCTCATGGCCAGACATCAAGTCAATAGTGCACTGGTCAGTCGTAGCCATCATCTTTGTATCGCCTTGATGTGGTTCGCTGGCGCATCGCTGACTTTGGTCGCCACGGTGGTGCTTCAATATACGCTGGCTTATATGATCCCATTCATTCCAGTGCGAATAGATCGCTGGCTACAGCCAATTTCCTATGGTTTTCTGGGTATTGGTTGCGGTGTTCTCATTTACATTTACTACTCGCGTAAGAACTTGTGGGCTTTAGTCGTTGGCGTTACCCTGGGCATATTGACGTTTTTGTTATAGCCCAATAAATTTTTTCATGAGTTTGAATGAGCAACCTCAACCATGATAAAAAAGCGGTTGAAATATAATCTAAAAAAGCGCAAGTCGCTTGAGCTGTACAAAATATTTTGGCGTTGCTTTTTTGTTCAGGGATCGTGGAATTTCAAATCCTTGCTGGGGTTGGGTTTTTGCTACTGTGCGTTGCCGATTATGAGGCGTGTTTGCAAGAACGAACAGGAACAGGAGGCCTTTTTACGACGCCATTTACAATTTTTTAATGCTCATCCTTATTTTTGCGGTTGGGGATTAGGTGCTGTGGCAAAACTAGAGGAAGAAGCAATTCGGAAGCGTTGGCACGATCAACGACCCATCATTCTTTTCAAAGAAAGATTAACGGGGCCGTTGGGCGCCATTGGCGACAAGTTGTTCTGGGTTGGCATCAAGCCGGCTGCAGCAGGCTTGGCGGTGATCGCCGCTCTGACCTGTGGCTGGTTTGCCATACCATTGTTTCTGCTCGTATATAACATTCCGCATGTTTATATGCGATTGAAGGGAATTAATCAGGGTTATTGTTTAGGTTTCGATATCGTGTCGATGATTTCCATGCGTAAGTTTCAAAAAATCATCGACGCCGTGTTTGGGATTGGCGCTGTCATCGGTGGTCTAAATTTCATGACCGCCTTGAGATGGACCTATCGTACCGACCAGAGTCAGTTACCCCTTTTCATAATCGCCGCGGCTCTTACGACCGCCATGCTCTATTTAAAAAAATCTGTGCAGACTGTTATCCTGACCATAACAGGCGTTGCGATTGGATATGGCTTTATGTTGTCATACTTTTTCTGATGGAATCAACCATTGGCTGAAAGAATTTATCTTTAAAGGCTGATGAGAAGAACTGACAGAGAGAAATAAACGATGATCAAAAAGAGTTTTATCATAAAAAATAAATTAGGCATACACGCTCGTCCCGCAGGGCAGTTGGTCAAGCTGGCGTCGCGCTTTAAATCGTCTATTTATATTTCCAAGAACGGCAATGAGGTGAATGCAAAGAGCATCATGGGAGTGTTGATGTTAGAAGCCGCCTATGGTAGTGAGGTTGTGGTGCGTGTCGACGGTGAAGATGAATTCAGTGCCGTCGAGGCAATAACGGATTTGATCGAAAATCGCAAGTTCGATGAAGAATGAACGGGTGGTTTAATACTTTCGCATGGCCGCAATAGGCTTTAGTAAGAAAGACCCAGATGTTTTCAGCTGTCCCCACGATGACCAGAGGACGATAACAAAGAGGTTTGAAAAGTCCCTAACGGTAGTTGAACGGAACATTTTTCCTATTCATGTCAACAAAAGACACAAATAAACAAGAGATACGCATCCAAGGAGTACCTGTATCCGCTGGGGTAGCCATTGGGAATGCCTTTGTGTTGGGTAGCAAGCTTTTGCACGTGGAATCTCGAACCATACCGGAAAAACAAATAGAGGAGGAAATTAGTCGTTTTCATTCTGCTGTCGAGAAAGCCAAGCAGGAAGTGGCCCTTTTAGAGGACCAGACTAAATCCTTGCTGGGTGAAAAAGATGCTGCCATTTTTGAGATTCATCAGATGATGTTGGAAGATCAGGTAATGATCGGTGAGGTGGTGCAGCGCATTCGTAGGGAGAGAAAGAATGCAGATCGAGTCTATTTAGATGTGGTCTTGAATTATGAACAGAAATTGATCGATTCAAAAAACGAATTGTTTCGCGCACGCGCCACAGATCTCCATGATATTGCCAGACGAGTTATTCGTCACATTCAAGGGGGGATAAGTAAAAAGCCAGAGCAATTGCAAGGCCCGGCGATTGTCATCGCCACTGACCTGGCACCTTCAGATACCATTAGCCTCAAGCACGACTTTGTATTAGGTTTTGCCACTGAGTTAGGTAGCCGTACCTCACATGCCGCGATCATGGCACGTTCATTAAAAGTGCCTTCGGTGGTTGGCCTGGGCGATATTTGTCGCTATATCGCCTCGGGTGATGAGGTGATTTTGGACGGTAATGCCGGTATGGTTATCCTTCATCCAACGGCTGCCACACTGACGGAATATCAAAAGATATTAAAAGCTTATCAGGCTTATATTCACAAATTGGAAAGGTGCCGCAAACTGCCGGCACGAACCAGAGATGGTAAGGACATCGAATTAGCGGCTAATATCGAATTTTCTGAAGAAGTGAAACCGGCGTTGCAAGATGGCGCCAATGGTATTGGCCTTTATCGCACGGAGTATCTTTTTTTAACGCGGACGCAATTACCCACCGAAGAGGAGCAATTTGCTGATTATAAACGTGTATTGCGGGCGGTGGGCGAAAAATATCCGGTCATCATTCGTACCTTTGATCTAGGTGGCGACAAGGCACAGAAACTATTCCATATCCATCAAGAGGCCAATCCGTTTCTTGGTTTCCGCGGGGTTCGCCTCTATTCAGTCAATGAAGAGGTTTTTGTGACGCAGTTGCGCGCCATCTTAAGGAGTAGCATTTATGGCCGATTGCGCATCTTGTTGCCCATGATTTCCAGCGTCTCGGAAATCCGGTATTGTAAACAAGTGATCGAGAGGACGAAGAAGCAATTACAAGCCGAAGGTGTGGCAATAGCCAAGGATATTCCCGTCGGTGCAATGATCGAAGTGCCCTCTGCAGCGGTTACGGCAGATTTGATTGCCAGAGAATGTGATTTCCTCAGCATCGGTACCAATGACTTGATCCAATATAGTCTGGCGGTGGATCGTGGTAATAAATACGTCGCACCTATATATCGCGCCTATAACCCGGCGGTTCTGCGGTTGATTCGAGACACCATTCGCCAGGGGCATGAGCAAGGCGTGTGGGTCGGCATGTGTGGCGAAATGGCGAGCGATCCATTGGCGACCATGGTATTGGTAGGGATGGGATTGGATGAGCTGAGCGTGAGTCCAGTTTCGTTGCTGGTAATCAAAGAAATCATCCGCCGGGTTGAATATGCTGAATGTGAAAATCTCGCCGATCGTGTCCTCAGCTATACCACGGCCGATGAAGTGGAAAATTATCTAACCAACGTGTTCAAGAATAAATTCAAAGACTTGTTATATTAAGCTGAGCAGAAAAAGGAATTGTTTTTCCGCATCTGCATTAATTTGCTGGTAAAATTTTTTTTAAATAATTTATCATTCATTTTAAAATTTGAAAGGAGAATATTACATGGCCGAGACGCTATTCACCTCGGAATCTGTCACAGAAGGACATCCGGATAAAATCGCCGATCAAATATCTGATGCGGTGTTAGATGCGGTGTTCAGAGATGATCCTAAAGGCCGTGTGGCTTGTGAAACTTATGTCACCACCGGACTTTGCTTGGTTGGCGGCGAAATTACTACCGAAACCTATGTTGATATTCCAACGATAGCCAGAGAAACCATCAAACAGATTGGGTATACCAATGCAGAATTTGGATATGATTATAAAACCTGTGCGGTCATTACCACCATCGATCAGCAATCGCCTGATATTGCCATGGGGGTCGATCGCGAAGGTGCGGGCGATCAAGGCATGATGTTCGGTTTTGCCATTGATGAGACGCCAGAATTGATGCCCTTGCCCATCATCTTGGCGCATCGTTTGACCCGCAGATTAGCCGAAGTACGCAAACAAGGCATCATACCTTATCTGCGGCCCGATGGCAAGTCACAGGTTACGGTGCGTTACATTGACGGCAAACCGGCTTATGTGGAAACGGTGGTAATTGCTGCCCAACATGACCCCGATGTCAGCAATGCCCAGATTCGCGAAGATATTATCCGTCATGTGATCGAACCGGTGATCCCAAAAGAAATGAAACCCAATCATGAGATTATTTATCATGTCAATCCCACGGGTCGTTTTGTTATTGGCGGACCGCAGGGGGACACCGGACTTACAGGCAGAAAGATCATCGTGGACACTTATGGCGGTTATGCGCGCCATGGCGGTGGGGCGTTTTCGGGCAAAGATCCGACGAAGGTGGATCGTTCTGCCTCGTATGTCGCACGGTATATTGCCAAAAATATCGTGGCTGCCGGGTTGGCAACAAAATGCGAAATCCAACTCGCCTATGCCATTGGTGTGGCGGAACCGGTTTCCGTCGCAGTCGACTGCTTCGGCACGGGGCAATTACCGGACAAGGAATTAGTCCGTTTGGTACGCAAATATTTCGACTTGCGTCCTCGTGGCATCATCGAGATGTTAGACCTACGAAGGCCCATCTATAAAGCAACGGCCACTTATGGCCATTTCGGCCGTGATGATCAGGACTTTCCGTGGGAACGAAAAGATAAAGTGGACGATTTAAAACGGGGATAAAAAATCAGGAGAATTTTGGAGGATTTGTGCGCTATCATATAAAAGATATATCATTGGCTGAACAGGGTAAGAAGCAAATCGAGTGGGCGGAGCGGGACATGCCTGTTCTGGCTTTGGTAAAAGAACGTTTTGAAAAAGAAAAGCCTCTTCAGGGCAGAAAGATGTCGGCTTGTTTACATATTACCGCTGAGACCGCCAACTTGGCAAGAACATTGCAAGCTGGTGGCGCCGATTTGGTGCTCTGCGCATCCAATCCCTTATCCACCCAGGATGATGTAGCGGCCTCTCTTGTAGCGGATTTCAATATTCCTGTATTTGCCATCAAAGGGGAAAACGAAAAAGTATATTATGATCACATCCGGGCTGCCATCGAACATGAACCGGTCATAACCATGGACGATGGGGCCGATTTGGTATCCCAAATCCATTTCGAATATACCCACATGGCCAAAAACATTCTGGGGAGCATGGAGGAGACCACCACTGGGGTGATCCGTCTGCGTGCCATGCAAAGAGATGGTGCCCTCAAGTTTCCGGTCATCGCTGTCAACGACGCCATGACCAAGAACTTGTTCGATAATCGTTATGGCACGGGGCAATCGACCGTAGATGGCATCATTCGCGCCACCGATATTTTATTGGCGGGCAAGAATGTGGTAGTGGCCGGCTATGGATGGTGCGGCAAGGGTTTCGCCATGCGCTGCAAGGGGATGGGCGCCAACGTCATCGTCACCGAAGTGGATCCCATCCGCGCTCTGGAAGCCGCCATGGATGGCTACCGCGTCATGCCCATGGCTGAAGCGGCAAAAATTGGCGATCTGTTCTGTACGCTGACCGGCGATATCCATGTGCTGCGACCAGAACACTTTACGGTCATGAAAGATGGTGCCATCATGGCCAATTCCGGCCACTTTAACGTCGAAATCGATATCCCGGGCTTAAAAAGGACGGCGATTGCCTACCGACAAGGCGTGCGCAATTTTGTAGACGAATACACCATGCCCAATGGTCATCGGCTGCGTCTATTGGCAGATGGGCGACTGATTAACCTGGCAGCGGCCGAAGGCCATCCGGCCTCGGTGATGGACATGAGTTTTGCCACTCAAGCCCTTGCCACCGAGTGGGTGGTGAAAAACGCCGGTAAATTGGAGGTGAGGGTTTATGACGTTCCGGCGGAAATTGAAGACTGGGTGGCAAGATTAAAGCTAAAGAGCATGAACATCGAAATCGATGAGCTCACCGAAGAACAAAAAGCGTATCTTGCCTCATGGGAAATGGGAACATGAGAAACCATTTATTGCAAAAACGATTGACAGCCTACATCTGCTTGGTGGGTGTGGTCTGGGTATTATTTTTATTCTTCAGTTGTAAACGAGAAGAAAAGGGGGGAGAGATCAAACCCCCGGAAAAAGCCACCCAAGAAACGGAAGCACAACTCTCGCGCCTCACCGGCGAACTGATGAGCCTGCAGGAACCGATTCGCCAAGAACCAATGAACAGCGATTTACGGCTGAAACTCTTGGCGACAGCCGTCAATGAGCAACAGCAGTGGATACGGGCCGCGGGGATAGGATTGATCCCACCTGATTCTCCGAACCTCTCGGTGGCTACGCAAGGGGCAGAACGAGCCGCTTTTCTTGATGCCTGCCGTTGGATTGCTTACTTGAAGGCCTGGCGAAAAGACCCTCTGACGCCAGATTTCGGCCAGATCAGCGGACAGATTCCACCCGCAAAGATCATTTACAAACACAGCGCTCCGGATCAGGTGGTTGTACTCGTAGAAGCGGAGCTACGTTGAAAACCATGGTAAATCGTATGTTCAAATACCCATTCCATCAGCATCGGTCACTCAGACTTTTGCTTTGCGTGTTGGGTTTGTTGGTTAGTTATCTACCATTTTCTTTTGCTACTCCGGTTGCGGACATGGGGCAGAATTTGAGTAGATGCAATTATCCAACCAACGTCGGCGCCGAATCGCCTTATGCCAACCCCGCCTATCTGGCATTCTATGATTCGTTGCGTTTTGGCATCCAGTTTTTAGGCATCGGCATTTCACTGCATAACAATACTTTTTCGCTAAAAGACTATTCCCAGTATAACGGCGCTTATCTAAATGAAAATGATAAAAGAAAAATTCTTAAACTCATGCCAACAGCGGGATGGATGGTCAATGGACAAACCGCGATCCATCCCGTTCGCTTCCGCTATGGGCCAGTCGCTTTTTCCGTGAGCACAATAGCAGCGGCAGAAGGTACCATTGCCGAAGACCTGTTTTCGCTGCTATTGTTCGGTAACCAGGAGGGCTATGCGTATAGATTCCGACCAGCCAAAATGGAAGCCCTGTTTTTTTCTCGTTATTCATTCAGTTTTGCTAAATCCTTTCGCTTAGACAAACCCTACTCGCGCCGCCTGGCGGTAGGCCTCAATGCAAATTACCTTCATGGTCATTTTTATGGCCAAAGCCAAAAGATGCATGCCCGAGCATTAACGGAGATAACCTTTATCCGCGGCGATGGTCATGCCTATTTCCGCTATGCCGAGGGAGGAAGAGGATTTTCCTTCGATTTGGGCTTGAGTGATGAGATTTCCGCAAACTGGCAGGCCTATCTGAATATAGAAAACATTGGTGCCCAGGTGCGATGGACAAAACAGCCGAAAAGGATCCACGCCAATTTTATCCTGGAAGACACCAACATCGATGAAATATTTCAGAGCGAAAATGACTGGGAAGAGGTGATTGTACATTCCGACAGCAGCTATCGTATTGCTCCTTTTACAAGCCGTATACCCTTGAGGCTGACGTTGGGTGGATATTACCATAAAGGTAAATTTGCTGCCTGTGCCGAATATGGCCTCGGTATGCGGCAGAGTGCGATCACCAGTACTCGTGGTCGCTTGGCTGTGAACGGCGAATACAGTCCATGGCCACTTCTGCCGCTGAGGTTAGGGTTGGCATTGGGAGGAAAGCCGGGGTGCTTGTTTTCTTATGGGTTTGGAATCCGCAGTAGGAATTTTAACTATGACGTCGCCCTTCAACAGATCGGCTCAGTGTTGCCTACGCGAATCCGCGGTTTAGGATTTGTATCTGGATTTTCGCTAGATTTTTAGTAAAATCACCTCTACTATTTCCCTCAGGATCCTGAAGACCCTGCTCACCCGTTAGCGTTCTTTTGTCAGATAACCAAAACGATTGACAAATTCATCTTCGCTCATTTTGGCCGCTTGCGCGAGTTTTTTGAGAAATTCTTTATCTTTTAAATCGCGGGCTTCCAGCCGCACCATGTAGGAGCGTGCCACAATATAGGAATCGCTTTTGATATCCACGTAGCGAATGGCGGTTTTTTTCGTTTTCGGATCGAGTATTTTTTCGAATGGCAAGGGGTGGAGTTTGCCGTTGTCCACACAGATCATGGCGTTGCCTTTGAACTTGGCACCGTCGCCCAATAGATAGCGTACCGCTTGATAACCCAGGTCGCGGGTGTACTCCTGATCGAAGGGGATTGGATCGGCACAACGCAGGACGTAGCCGATGTTGATTTCCACCAGGCTCATTTTTTCGCCACGAGCGGCAAAGCGGCTTTCGATCTTTAATTTAATGATTTTTCCCAATTCGATTTCCGAAAGCATAATGTTGCCAAATGCATCATAATCGACGATGACGCCTGGTATTTGTTTCAATTCTTCTGGGCTCAATCGCTCGGCCACACCTTCGGCGATGACGAGCACACCATGATTGTGCCCCATGGCGCGGCGTTTCAAGATGGAGGTCTCGACGATATCGCAGACTTGATCAAGAGAAATGTAGCCTTCGTGGCCGAATTCTTCGGCGATGATCGCCAATGTGGCGCCGGCGGATTTGGCGATCCCCAACGCCAGATGTCCGGCATGGCGGCCCATGGCTACGGCGATGTACCACCGATCCATGGTGCGAGCATCTTCCATCAGGTTTTTCACCAACGTTGCGCCGAGGTCGCGAGCCGTTTGATAACCAAACGTCGGCAGGTTGTTAGGTAAAGGCAAATCATTATCGATGGTCTTGGGTACATGGGCAAATTTGATTTCGCCCTTGGCCATGCGGGCAATTTCCATGGCGCCGTAAGCGGTATCATCGCCACCGATGGTGACCATGTATTCGATGTTGAGTTTACGCAATAATTTCACGCAATTGGCTATGCCATTTTCCACCTTTGCAGGGTTGGTACGCGAAGTGCGCAGGATCGAACCACCATCAAAATGGATGCGCGAGACATCGGCGATGCGTAACTCCCGCGTATGGGATAGAAATAAATCTTCATCACCTTTGACCAGCCATTTATAGCCATCGTAAATCCCATAAACGGTCATATCATTCCGCCTCGCTTCGATGGTAACGGCTGCGATGACTCCGTTTAGTCCTGGCGCCGGTCCGCCACCCACCAAGATACCTATATTGCCTTTCTTTTTCTGTTTCATGATCAATTCACTCCTCTCTTATTTGCTTATCATTATTTACCTGATTGATCTCCCATGGGATAGGATCCCAAGATCCTCAGGAAGCTGGTCATCTCCTGCAGGTGGCGAATGGCATTTTGACAGACCAGGTCCTGAAGGTGTCCGGAAAAATCAAGATAGAAAAGATATTGCCAGGGTTTGCCGCGTAATGGGCGGGATTCGATTTTGCATAGATCGATATCGCGCAGAGCAAAGGCGCTGAGGCTCTTAAAAAGCGCCCCGGGCAAATTTTTCATGGCAAAAACAATAGAGGTTTTATTTTTATGGCTCTTTTCAGCTGGTTGCGAGGAGATGAGTAAAAATCGGGTAATATTTTCTTGAATGTCTTGTATTTTTCGCCGCAAGATCCGCATGCCATAGTCTTCCGCTGCTTGCTGACTGGCAATGGCAGCCGCATGTAAAAGTTTTTGATCGCGGATTAACTTTACACTACCGGCTGTGTCAAAACTCGGCATCGCCTGAACATGAGGCATGGTGGAAAGAAAATCCCGGCACTGTTCTAACGCTTGGGGATGAGAATAAACAACCTGAATGTCCTCAAATTTTACCCCCGGATTGGCAATGAGGTGATGATCGATTCGTAAGAACACTTCGCCGACGATATATAAGTCATGTTGTAGTAACAGGTCATAGTTGTTGTGAATACTGCCCGTAGAGGAATTTTCGATAGGGATGATCCCAAAGCTCACCCTACCTTGCTGTACCATGTCGAATACTTCTTTAAAATTTCGGCATGGTATTCCCTGGGCGTTCCCTTTGAAGAATTTCAAAGCCGCCAATTCGCTAAAGGCGTAATGGTCTCCCTGAAAAGCAACAGGGGTCAATTTTTTTTGCAGTTGTTGGTCCATTTTTTAATTATTTAATTTAATAAAACTTTAAATTATTATATTTTTAATAAAAAATCAATAGTTTTGATAATTAATTTTTATTGCATTTTTACTCGGATAATATTATTTTATTTGTTTATAAATCATAATTTTAAATCATTGATCGATATTTTGAATTGCCGGTTTGATTTATTCTTAGGGCATGTTCTTATCAAATCAAATGAAATGTAATTGATTCCTTGATTCTGCGGAATTTTAAGCATCATCTAATAACGTGTGGATGGGATCTTTGGATACGAGGGTTAAGTTAATATCGTATTCAAAGGATTTTTTCATCAAGTGATATGTTTGCCTGAGTTATGATAAAAAAGTTGAAAATATTTGTTATTTATTTTAGTAGTATGATGTTGCTATCCATAACTCTGATAATGGCGTCAGAGGCTGATCCAAGAATCAACTATAAAACAGAATTGCAAAACATTCGCAGCGACATCAAAAAATATGAGAATGAATTGAGTAAGCAGAGAAAGGATGAAGCCAATACGCTGAATCTGTTGGCGAAATTAGATCGCGAGATTGATGTTACTACGAGTTATTTGAAATCGCTTAGATCAGATATTGAGCGACTCGAACGTCAAATGGCTGAACGTAATGTTGCTATTCAACAGTTAGATTCAGAACGCAGTAAACTGGTGGAATTATGCAAGAAAAGGATGGTGAGTTATTATAAATATCAGCGTCTCCATGATATTGATTTATTGATGAGCGTTGAATCGTGGCGGCAGGCAAAGGCGTGGCTCAAATACCAGAAAATGATCCTCGAAAATGATCAGCGCAACATTCAAGCCTTATCGCGACGTCAGCAACGTTTGCAGCAACAACAAATGCTGTTGCGGCAGGAGATGGCGGAGAAGGAGCGGCGTTTACAGGAGATGCGACAAGAAGAGATGCGATTACGGCAGAGCCGCAGCAAGAGAGAGGAATATCTGCGAGCGATTCGCAAAGATCAAAATCTCGTCCAGAAACGATTGCTGGAATCAAAAAAATCAGAGAAGGCTATTTTAGATTTGATTGCACGTGCGGAGCAACAACGGTTGACGCAGAGTATGCGTAAAACCGAGATCAAAACGCCTCAAGCCATTACCAGCGCTGGGCCTGGTTTTGCAGCCTTGAAGGGTAAAATGTTATGGCCCACAAAAGGGGTGGTTGTCAGTCGTTTTGGCCGGCAACGGCATCCTGTTCTCAACACCATCACTGAAAATTTGGGTATAGAAATTCAGGCTCCGCGTGGTACGCCGGTTTACAGCGTGGAGGCCGGGCGGGTGCAAGCGATCACCTGGCAACGAGGCAGCGGGAATATCGTCATCATCAGCCATGAAGATGGCTATTACACGGTATATGCTCATCTGGAAGAGATTGCTGTAGAGGAAAATCAAGAAGTAAGGCGTGGGCAGACGATCGGCACTGTCGGCGAGTCGGGCACAACGAACGGCCCGCTGCTGCATTTTCAGATATGGAAGAATACCACCAATTTAGATCCTGAGGAATGGTTGAGCTGAGATGGGATTTGCACAGGTCATCGGACAATCGCGGGCGAAGGCGATCCTTCTGCGGGCGCTGCAAAATCAACGGTTACCGCATGCCTATTTATTCAGTGGTGCCGAGGGTGTAGGCAAAGAGGCCATGGCCATTGAGTTGGCCAAAGCTATTTTTTGTAGCGCCGATGGGGAAAAGCCTTGTGATCTGTGCAGCGGTTGCCGGAGAGTGGCGCAATTCATCCATCCTGATTTTTTGTTTCTTTTTCCGATGCCTAAAAACACGCCGACGGAGGAAGAACGTGAGATCTTGGACAGCGTTGTTCGCGATCCGTACGCACGCGAAAAGCCGTGGGCATCGCCTGCGATCAGCATCGATCGTATTCGCGATCTGCGGCGGGTGAGTGCTTTGCGGCCAATGGAAGGTCACCGCGTCGTCATTATCGCCGAAGCGGAAAAGATGACTACCGAAGCCGCCAATGCTCTGTTGAAGATTTTGGAGGAGCCTCCACCGGCGATGCATCTGATCTTGACTACCGCTCAGGAAAATGCCTTACTGCCGACCATCATCTCTCGCTGTCAGCTCATTCGTTTTGTTTTGTTGACAGACGATGAAATTGCCCAGGCGTTACAGCAACGAAAAGGCCTTCCCCCAGAACAGGCCAGAGTAATCGCTGCCCTTGCCCAGGGCAGTTATCGCCGGGCGTTGAACTGGGCGCAACCATCCTTTCAAAATCGACGTGAATTGGCTGTGGATTTCTTGCGCCAATGCCTCAAGGATGAGGTTTATCACTATGGTTTTGTCGAAGAGTTGGTTAAAAATAATGAGCGAGCAGAGATACGGGATCTGATTAATCTGATAGCGACATGGTTTCGCGATGCCCTCTGTTTGCAAATTATGAACAACAGCGGAGTTCAGAACTTGCCGCTGATGAATGCGGATAAAAGCGAAACTCTGAATAAAATCCTCAATGCTTTTACGGAGATCGATTTCGATCGCACCATTATGCTCTTGGAAGAGGCGGTGAAAATGATAGACCGCAATGTTCACTTGAACTTAATTTTAGTCGTATTGATGTCTAAATTGAAAAGATGTATGATTTTAAAAAGGTAGTCAACTATGATGATAGAAATAGTTTTCAAAGGAGAGCGCAAAGAGATATATGCCAATCCTCAGCAATATCCTTTCAAAATTGGTGATTATGCGATTGTCGAAGCGGAAAAAGGCGAGGATTTAGGAATAGTCAACCAAATAGGTTCTTTTCTTGAACGCAAAAAGGGCGACGCTGTCATCCGCAACATCATTCGCAAACCGACGCAAAAGGATCTGGAAATCTATCGCCAGAATAGGGTCAAGGAAGCAGAGGCCTTTAAAATTGGCCGGAAAAAGATCGAAGAATTTGGCCTGGAAATGAAATTGGTAGATGTAGAGTATCAATTCGATGGCAATAAAGTGACGTTTTATTTTACTGCCGAAAAGCGTGTGGATTTTCGTGAGTTGGTCAAGTATCTGGCTAATATTTTCAAAGTACGCATCGAGTTGCGGCAGATTGGCGTTCGCGACGAAGCCAAACGGGTCGGCGGATACGGCACTTGTGGCCGCAAACTTTGCTGTACCACTTTTCTCAAGGAGTTTGAGCCCATCACTACCCAATGCGCCAAAGAACAAAATTTGCCTTTGAATCCACAAAAATTATCCGGTTTGTGCGGTCGATTGCTCTGCTGCCTGATGTATGAGCGCGAATTCTACAGACAGCAGATGGAAAAATTACCCAAAATGCATTCAGTATATCGAACGCCCCATGGCGAAGGCACCGTGGTGCATGTGGATGTATTCAATGAAACGGTGACTTTGGAATTTGCTAACGACAAACAAGAAGTGTATGATGCCAAACAGGTAGAAAAGTTTGAGCTCATTTCCCATCCAAAGGTGGAAGTAGAGGCGTAACTCGCCAGTCTTTTCAGACGAGTAATGAATCAGTGAACGAAAGGATCGATGAGAGAAGAAATGATAACAGAAGGACAATCCTATCAGCGAATCTTAGTGACAGCTGCTTTGCCGTATGCCAATGGCCCCATCCATCTGGGTCATTTAGCAGGGGCCTACCTGCCTGCAGATGTGTATGTACGTTATCAACGCGCCAAACAGCGCGATGTTGTTTTTATCTGCGGCACCGATGAACATGGCGTGCCGATCACCATTCAGGCCGAGAAGGAGGGCATTTCCCCCAAACAATTGGTCGATCGTTATTGGGCGGATCATCTGGATACGTTTACCCGATTTGGCATTACGTTTGATAATTTTTCTCGTACCTCCAGCGCCATTCATCATCAGACGGCGGCCGATTTCTTTAAAAAAATTTACGATGCCGGCTATCTGGTCGAACGCACCATTCAACAATTTTATTGCAACTCTTGTGGGCGCTTCTTGGCTGATCGTTTTGTGGAGGGGACGTGTCCTCGCTGCCATCACAAGGGTGCCCGTGGTGACCAATGTGAGGCTTGTGGCAGCTCGCTGGAGCAAACCGAATTGATCGATCCTTATTGTAAAGTTTGCGGTCATCAACCAATGTTGCGTGAGACCCGTCATCTTTTTCTCAAGCTCAACGAATTCCAAAATCGATTAGAAAATTGGCTGAAAAGTAAAACGCATTGGAAGGAGAATGTTCTCAACTATTGTTGGGGATGGTTCAAGGCCGGCCTGGGCGAGCGGGCGGTAACCCGCGATTTGAGCTGGGGCATCCCGGTGCCGGTTGCTGGTTACGAGGATAAGGTGATTTACGTCTGGTTTGAAGCGCCGATCGGTTATATTTCTGCCACCAAAGAATGGGCGCAGAAAATCGGCCAACCTGAGCGGTGGCAGGAGTATTGGTGTAGGGAGGACTCCAAACTGGTGCATTTTATCGGTAAGGACAACATCGTCTTCCACGCGGTTATTTGGCCGGCCATGCTCATGGGGCATGGTCAGTTTGTGTTACCCACAGAAATCCCAGCTAACGAATTCCTTAATCTCCAGGGCGAAAAGCTAAGCACCAGCCGTAATTACGCCGTATGGTTGGGCCAATACCTGGAAAAATTTCCGGCCGATCCGCTGCGCTATTATCTGGCGGTAAATGCTCCGGAGACCAAAGATGCCGATTTTACATGGGAGGAATTCCAGCAGCGTAACAACAGCGAATTGGCAGATATCCTCGGCAACCTCATCAATCGAACCCTGACGTTCGCACGCAAACAATATAACGGCCAGGTTCCAGCTGCTGACCAGTTGGATCAAACCGACCAGATGATGTTGGCGCTGTTGCAAGAAGCTCCACAAAAAATCGGCGACTTGATAGAAAACTTTGAGCTACGTAAAGCCGCCTATGCCTTGATCGATGTGGCGCGTAGTGCCAATAAATATTTCAATGATCAGGAACCGTGGCGCATGGTGCGAGAAAATCCTGTCAAAGCACAGACCCCCATTCACATCTGCCTGCAGGCGGTCAAAACCCTTGCTGTGCTCATGGCACCGATTCTGCCATTTTCCGCCGAGAAGGTTTATAAAATGTTAGGCATTGCCAGTAGTGTACATCATGAGCCATGGGACCACTGTGGCGAACGTTTCTTGCCTGCAGGCCATCGTTTGGGTCAGGAAGAAATTTTATTTAAAAAGATCGAAGATCAAGAAATTCAACCGGAAATTGAACGATTGCATCACATTTTAAAACAGATGAAAGAGACAACCATGACGGTTACAGACAAACCCGAAAAAGAAGATCGACCTCGCATTTCCTACGAGGATTTTGCCAAGGTGGAATTACGCGTGGCGCAGGTATTGCATGCCGAAAAGGTAGAAAAAGCCGATAAACTTTTAAAATTACAGATCGATCTTGGTGGCGAACAGCGCCAGATCGTCGCTGGCATTGCACAACACTATCGGCCCGAGCAGCTGATCGGCAAACAAATCGTGGTGGTGGCCAATTTGCAACCAGCGGTCATTCGTGGCATCGCATCCAATGGCATGCTGTTGGCAGCGGAAGACGACAAGGGCAAACTGGCACTGGTGGGACTCGATCAACCGATCGAAAATGGTGCAAAGATCAAATGACGCCGTTTTTGGTCGACACCCACGCCCATCTGGATTTCAACGTCTATGATGGCGATCGTGATCAGGTAGTCTATCGCGCCAATGAGGCAGATGTACGCGCCATTATCACCATCGGTATCGATCTCGTCTCCAGCCGCAAGGCGGTGAGCTTGGCGGAGAAATATTCCAGCGTCTATGCCGCTATTGGCATTCATCCCCACGATGTCGTTGCCGCAGGAGAAGACGACCTTGAGCAATTAGCATCTCTTGCACAACACCCAAAAGTGGTGGCCATTGGCGAAGTGGGGCTGGATTTTTTCCGCAATCTCTCGCCTCCAGAGGTGCAACGGCGTTATTTCCGTAATTTTTTGGATCTATCTCTGCGAACCGATAAACCGCTCATCATCCATACTCGCGATGCCGATGAGGCGATGCTTTCCATGCTCGGTGAAAAAAGCCGTCCCTCATGGCAGGGGGTCTTTCACTGTTTTTCGGGTGATGCCCGCATGGCAGAAAAAGTGTTAGCCATGGGATTCTATATTTCCTTTACTGGTGTGGTGACTTTTAAAAATTTTCGCGCTGTCGAACTATTACGCCAAATTCCACTCGAGAGGCTTTTATTAGAGACCGACTGCCCTTTTATGACGCCAGAACCTCATCGCGGCAAACGCAACGAACCGGCCTACGTACATTATATAGCTCAAAAGATAGCGGAAATAAAAGGGATCGATTACGAAAAAGTCGCCTACACCACCAGTCAAAATTTTGAGAGATTGTTTCAGGTTCACTGTTTATAACGATACCATTACTTTAGATTTTGTTGTGTTTTCATAAACGCGCTAGAGGGTTGATCGCTTTCAAAGTAAGCGACATCGTGAAGATAAAGCGATCACGGACTGGTGGTGTATAAACGGAGTGTTGTTAGATGATAAACTATCCGACTTGCACAAAAAGCTAATTAGATTGGCAAAACGATGCTTTTAGCCACCATCCATTCCCTCGGTTTGCGACCAAAGAAGCGGTTCGGGCAAAATTTTCTCGTTGATGAGAATATCCTGCGTTCCATTGCCAACAGCCTCCATTTGCAGCCAATGGATGTCGTCATCGAAATTGGCCCTGGGACGGGATCGCTGACAAAATATCTTCTTCCCCATGTGGCGCATTTGGTCGTTGTCGAATTGGATCGAGATTTGGCAGCCTATTTGCGTAGCAACTTGGCCCAATATCCCAATTTTACATTGGTCGAAGACGATTTTTTGAAAATCGATTGCCGGCGCTGGGCAAGCATCGATCATAAAGTGCGCATCGTCGGCAATATACCTTATAACATCACCAGCAATATCATATTTCATGTTTTTGATCAACATCATTTGGTGAGCGACATGACGTTGTTGCTGCAGCGGGAAGTGGCAGAGCGCGTCGTCGCAGAACCCAAGAGCAAAGCGTATGGCATTCTTTCGGTTTTCAGTCGTTTTTATGCTGATGTGCGGATTTTATTTTATGTTCCAGCAACTGTTTTTCGTCCTATTCCAAAAGTGGAATCGGCTCTGGTGCAATGGCGGTTTACCGATGAACGGTCACAAAAATTAGCGGATGAAGCGTTATTTAAACGAGTTGTGCGCACCGCCTTTGGACAGAGGCGAAAGATGTTACGCAAATCCCTGCGTAGCGACTTTGATATCGAAAAACTTGTGGATTGGGATCTAACTCGAAGGCCGGAGGAACTGGACATCGACGAGTGGATTCGATTAGCAAATCAACTGCATGGTGCCTGAGACTTGAATTTTATCGAAAAAATAAATAAATTCGTGCATATAAAAACATTTTCAAGAGAATATTGGCATCCTCATGCCCATCTGTAAGACCGAAGCCATCGTCCTGCACAGCCGCAAGCAAGGAGAGACCAGTAAAATGCTCTCCATTTTGAGTCCAGAATTTGGACGGATGAGTGTGGTTGCCAAGGGGGCGCGGGGGATAAAATCCCATTATGGTGGCGTGTTGGAACCGTTAAATCATATAGCCATTGTCTTTTATAACAAACAAGGCCGAGAGATTCAATATCTTAGTCAGGCCGATCTCTTACATGGTTTTCCACAAATTCACGCTCAATTGGGAAAAATGGCGCTGGCAGCGGTGGCATGTGAATTGATTGAACGGCACGAAATCCGCGGGCATAAGAATCCACTTCTCTTTGGGTTGTTATTACGATTTTTATCGACGTTGGAAATAGCAGAAAAGGGCGCGCGCAATACATTGCGGGCTTTTCAATTGCATTACCTCGATCTTTCGGGATTCAAGCCGGATTTCGAGAAATGTCGATTATGTGGGAACGATAAAAGTGAGGACAAGGCCTATTTTGATTTTGCCGAGGGTGGTTACTACTGTTCTTCCTGTTCGGCAAACATCGGCAAGACGCCCAATATTTCGGGATCGGCGCTTCGGCACCTATCCTTTTTGAGCCGGGCACCCATTGAAAAAGCACCAGCGGCATTGGCCTCGCCTCCCATAGGACAGGAGATGGATGGGTTGATCCTGAATTATTTACGCTACCATATCGAGCAGATACGGGAGTTAAGATCGATCGATTATTTACAACGATTACAGGATAATTTACAAAAAATGGAATAAAACAAGGGAACGGAAATGAACGGTCAGAACAACAACACCATGGATAAAATAATTTCTCTGTGTCGGCGCCGAGGTTTCATTTTTCAATCGAGTGAGATATACGGCGGCCTCAATGCCTGTTATGACTATGGCCCTTTGGGTGTGGAATTAAAGCGCAACATCAAGGATTTCTGGTGGCGGTGGATGGTGCAACGCCGCAGCGACATCGTCGGCTTGGATGCCGCCATCCTGATGGCGCCACGGGTGTGGGAAGCCTCCGGTCATGTGGCAGGGTTCACCGATCCTCTGGTGGATTGCAAAAAATGCAAGCACCGTTTCCGCGCCGATATGATTCAAGATGCCGGAAAATGCCCCGATTGCGGCGGCGAATTAACCGATGTCCGCCATTTCAACCTCATGTTCAAGACGTTTATGGGACCGGTCGAAGACAGCGCCAGTGTGGTCTATCTCCGACCGGAGACAGCTCAAGGCATTTATGTCAACTATCAAAATGTCTTGGATTCCACACGACTGAAAATTCCTTTCGGCATCGGGCAAATCGGTAAGGCTTTCCGCAATGAAATAACTACTGAGAATTTCATCTTTCGAACTCGCGAATTCGAGCAGATGGAGATGCAGTATTTCGTCAAGCCCGGCACCGATATGCAATGGTTTGAATACTGGAAAAACGACCGCCAAGAGTATTACCGCGCTCTGGGGGTTCGCCCGGAAAAACTGCGTTTCCATCAGCACGGTAAAGATGAGTTGGCCCACTATGCTGCTGCTGCCTTTGATATCCAATACGAGTTCCCCTTCGGATGGAAAGAGTTAGAGGGCATCCATAACCGCACTGATTTCGATCTCCGACGCCATCAAGAATATTCGGGCAAGGATTTGACCTATTTCGATGAAGAGACCCGTGAACGCTATCTCCCATATATTATCGAGGCCTCGGCGGGTGTCGATCGCACCTTGCTATGCCTATTAGCCGATGCCTATGAAGAACAACAGTTGGAAAAAGACATGCGTACGGTTTTGCATTTTCATCCTGCCATTGCGCCCATTAAAGCGGGCATCTTTCCATTGGTGAAAAAAGACGGCATGCCGGAGAAAGCAAGGATGATCGAAAAGATGTTGCGGCCGCATTTCAGCGTATTTTATGACGAGGGTGGCGCGGTGGGTCGTCGCTACCGCCGCCAGGATGAGATCGGTACGCCTTATTGCATCACCGTAGATACCGAGACGCTACAGAATGACACCGTCACGGTGCGCGATCGTGATTCCATGCTGCAGGAGAGAATCAAAATCGATCAGCTGTTTACCTATCTGTATCAAAAAATCTATGGTTAAGGGCTGGAATAGAATCATACTTTTCAAAGGTAGATGTAGAGCTGGATTCTGTGGTAATTCGCTTGTCGAATAAAAAATCCCAACCTATAGTTGAATGAGATTGAGCCCAAGACGAAACTTCACACAGAATCTGGGGTAGATATCTAGACCAGATAAACCTCGGACCATTATGAGGATATCCGGCATTCTTTCCCATTTACGCAAAAAAATAATAAACGAGATACTGAAACCTATCATGCCGAGGGATAAAACGACGAGGCATCATCACCCGTATGGAATAGTATCTTGTCATTTGCTCACATATCTGGTTTTGCCCCATGTAGCACTGGTGGATGGAACCGACAGGCACCGCAAAGGTAATTGAATAAAGCCCGAGGCGTATATGCCCGAAACTTCTTTGTTCGGCATTTGGTCGATCTTGCCGCCGTTGTTGGCGATCTTTCTGGCCATCCGCACAAAACAGGTGTTCATTTCTTTGTTCGCCGGAGTTTGGTTCGGTTATATCATTTTAGACCATGGTCGGCCGTTGCGAGGCTTGGTCGATGCTCTGGAAGCCTGCGTGGCGGTCTTTGCAGACGCTGGCAATACCAAAGTCATTTTATTCAGTTGTATGGTGGGGGCGCTGATCACCTTTACCCAATACTCGGGCGGCATGAACGGATTCATCGATTGGGTGACGCGTAAAGGTTTCGTGAACAGTCGTCGTAAAGCCGGGTTGTTGGCTTGGTTGATCGGCATTGTCATTTTCGTGGAATCCAGCATTTGCGTTTTGGTGGCTGGTGCGGTGGCGAGGCCGTTATTCGACAAGCTAAAGATCTCGCGCGAGCGACTGGCGTATATTTGCGATTCTACTTCTGCACCTAAATGTATACTCATTCCACTCAATGCTTGGGGGGCCTTCGTTATTGGTCTTTTAGTCAAGCAGGGAATCGAAAATCCGGTTGCGGTGTTTGTTTCCTCCATACCCTTCAACTTTTACGCAATTATCGCCATGGTGGTAGTTTTGTTGGTCGTCTTATTTGACCGTGATTTTGGGCCGATGCGGCGGGCGGAACATCGCGTTCGCTTCGAAGGCAAGCTGTTGCCAGAGGGAGCTACACCGCTGGTATCGACCGAAGTGACGTCGGTGCAGGCCAAGGCTGGCATACCCCAACGCGCTGTGAATATGCTTATGCCCATAGGAATCATGGTGCTGCTGATGCCTATCGGTCTTTGCATCACCGGCGAGGGCAATATTTTGCGTGGATCGGGGGCAACCGCGGTCTTTTGGGCTGTCATTGGCGCCCTGTTGTTGGCTGCTGTGAGTTATCGCCTTCAAGGTATCTTGTCGCTCAACGAAATCATGACGCAATTCATGAATGGCGTCGGCGGTTTGGTGCCGCTGGCCGCATTGATGATGCTCGCCTTTGCCATCGGTGATGTGTGCAAGCTACTACACACAGGCCCTTATGTGGCTTCACTGGCCAAAGCGGCGGTGCCGAGCGGACTGGTGCCGGCGCTGATTTTTATGGTCTCCTGCGCCATCGCTTTCGCCACCGGTACTTCTTGGGGAACCTACGCTATCATGATTCCCATCGCCATGCCGATGGTTTCCGCGCTGGGACCCAATCCGGCGATGATGCTTGCGGCTGTGCTCGGTGGCGGGGTGTTCGGCGATCATTGCTCGCCGGTGTCGGACACTACCATCATCTCCTCCATGGCTTCTGCCTGCGATCATATAGATCATGTGCGTACGCAACTGCCGTATGCCTTAATAGCCGCGGCGCTGGCGCTAGTGCTTTATATTTTCTCTGGATTTATCCTTTCGTAAATTAAATTAATATATTTCCTCACTCGAACTGCAACTTGCCGGCAAGTGAATGAAAGTCTATGAAAAATAGTTATTTAAACAATAGAATGAATCTATTAGGTCCCACAAATAATTGCTTTGATTCTTCACCGGTTGTTTTTAGGTATCTAATAGGATTGTAAGTCGCTCAATAGGAAATTACCTTTTAGTATGGATGATCTCCATCCAACCACGGGGCATGATCATCACCACCCCTGGTCAAGCGCAAGGAGTGATAGGCATTCTCCGAGGAGAAGGTGACACACAAACTTTGAAAATTTTCATTGGAGGCGAAAAGCGCATGAATTTTTACGAACGTTTTGATCATATTTTACACCATACCAACTCGCTTTTGTGCGTCGGTTTGGATACGGTTGTTGAAAAAATACCGCCATCGCTAAGGCATGAGGATGATCCATTATTTGCCTTCAATCGGGCGATCATCGATGCTACACTGCCGTATGCTGCTGCCTACAAAGTCAACACTGCATTTTATGAAGCCCACGGACACGCGGGTTGGCGGGCGCTGGAAGCGACCTTCCGTTATTTGCCTGCCGATGTTCTGAAAATCGCCGATGCCAAACGCGGCGACATTGGCAACACTTCGCAGATGTATGCCAAGTCGCTTTTTTCTGTCTTAAACGCGGATGCGGTTACCGTCAATCCATTGATGGGCACGGATTCGGTGGCGCCGTTTTTGGAAGACGAAACAAAGGGAGTATTTTTTCTCTGTCTGACCTCCAATGCGGGTGCACAGGATTTTCAATATTTTTCTGATGGAACAAGAACGTTATATGAATGCATTGCCGAAAAAGTGCTCACCTGGAATGAACGGCACAATTGCGGCCTGGTGGTGGGTGCCACACATCCGCAACAATTGCAACGCATTCGTGCCATCGCTCCATCTTTGCCTTTATTGGTTCCCGGTATCGGCGCTCAGGGTGGCGATCTGGAAAAATCGGTTCAATTCGGTATCGATGAAAATGGCCGCGGTGCCATTTATAATTCCAGCCGCGCCATCATCTATGCTTCTGGGGGTGAGGATTTCCAGCAGGCAGCGGCGCTGTCGGCAAAACAGACCAGGGATGCGCTGAATGCGGCGAAGATGATCAAGTGAATATTGTGATGCCAATACCGCAGGGGTATGATTAAATAGAAATCGAGATGGTATGACCATTTACGACGATCGATTATATTCCTCTATTGGGATCGAATCAAATGTCTTCGATGGAACAATGGATATGGGCAGCAGCGACGGTAAGGAAACCAATTTGTTTTGGTTAAAAAGAATATTGAAAAGGGAGAAGTATGACCAGAGAACAGGCCTTGGATATTTTCAAAAAAACCGGTGCATTATTGGAAGGGCATTTTCGCCTGACCTCCGGCTTGCATAGTCCGCAGTACTTTCAGTGTGCCAGAGTATTGCAGTATCCTAACTATGCGGAATTATTTTGTCGCGAGATAGCCGATCATTTTCGCGGCGTTGGCATCGATGTGGTGATTTCGCCGGCCATCGGTGGCATTGTCGTCGGCCAGGAAGTGGCGAGGTTATTGGGCTGTCGCGCCATTTTTGCCGAACGCGAAACTGAGAAGATGACGCTGCGACGCGGTTTCGAGATGAGCGCAGGGGAAAAAGTATTAGCCGTCGAAGATGTGGTCACTACTGGAGGTTCGGTTAAAGAAGTCATAGCGCTGGCGCAGCAGGCAGGGGCGCAAGTCATGGGTGCCGCGTTCATCGTCGATCGCAGTTCGGGTCGTGCCCAATTCGATGTGCCCTTTTTTGCGGCTTTAAAGATGGAGGTGGTGACCTACCAGCCTGACGAATGTCCACTGTGTCGAGCGGGGATACCAGTAGTAAAGCCGGGCAGCCGGAAAGTCTGATAAAACTTTGGGCATGGAGGGATGAGGAGGGGGGAAGGAACTGCGTTTTGATTGATAATTGGAGAAAAATTAGGTCTCACGATTATCATGTTTTTCATTGTTATTCATTTTACAAAGTGGTAGGAGTAAAAGTAACTACAGCTTAATTAATGACAGGTAAAAATCGAAAATATATTCTCGAGATTCTTTAAAAATCGCAAGCTATTTAGTGAAGCTGCCTCTTGAGCAATTACAAAAAAGTCAGTTCAGGATGCTTGCACAATATGGGAATAATTTTGAAATTCCCAACACCATTCCATCCAATCAGTCCATCGTTCAGAAAATTGAGGCGTTGATGGATGAGATATTAGCAGCTAAAAAGGACAACCATAGGCAGATACCAGAGAGTTGGAGATGGAGATAGATCGGCTGGTGTATAGGTTGTATGGAGTTTCTTGAGGAGGAGATAGGGATTATTGTTAATAAATAAAATGAAGGGAGAAAAAATTTTTTTCCGTTGTAGTTTAAAAATATCAGTTCAAAATTTCGAACCCAAACATATAATACCCAACAAGATATTAACCAACGGCAGCGAATTTTTAATATATTGATCAATGAAAAAATGAAATCCGATCCTGACAAACACCACCGCCGATCCATCCGATTACAGGAATATGATTATTCCCAACCGGGTGCATATTTCATAACCATATGTACACATAACCGAGAATGTTTGTTCGGTGATGTGAGGAATGGGGAAATGGTGTTGAATGAATATGGTGAAATTACCAAAAATTGTTGGATGGAAATACCGCAACATTTTCCAAATGTGGAATTGGATGTATTCGTGGTAATGCCGAATCATATTCATGGGATAATATTCATTGTGGGGGCACGGCATGTTGTGGGGGCACGGCATATTGTAGGGTCACGGAATTTTGTAGGGGCACGGCATATTGTAGGGGCACGGAATGCCGTGCCCCTACAGGTGGTTACCGAACAATTTGGGAAACCCGTTTCGGGGTCAATTTCAACCATCGTCCGTTCGTTGAAATCGGCCGTAACCAAACAAATCAACCAAATCCGCCAAATGCCCGGTGCCCCCGTTTGGCAACGCAATTATTGCGAACATATCGTTCGTGATGAAATGGAATTAAATCGCATTCGTAAATACATTTATGAAAACCCCATAAATTGGGGAAATGATAAAAATTACAGATGAAAAAATATCGTTCAGCAAATCGAGGCATTGGTGGATAAAATATTTATAGCCAAAAAATCCAACCCGCAAGAAGATACGAGCGAGTGGACGCGGGATATTGATAAGCTGGTGTATGGGTTATATGGATTAACGGAGGAGGAAGTGCCCCCTCCGTGCCCTTTGTGGTGAGGAAAAATGATTCACCACAGAGAACACGGCGAAAAACGGAGAAAGGAATAAAAAATAACTCTCTGTGCCCCTTTGTGCCCTCTGTGGTAAGGAAAAAATAATTCACCACAGAGATCACAGAGAAACACGGAGAAAAGAAAAAAATATGCATGTCCTAATGGATAGAATATTTTTAGAATTTGAAAAGGGCGTAGATGTTAAATCATCTCTGCTCTGAGGAGGTTTTATGTATCCGCTGCATAAAAGGGTAAATCAAAAACGATCACTTTGTATCTTCAGTCTGGTTTTTGTTGTTATTCTCTACGCTTGGGCCTATGCCGAAACCGTAGCCTATCGTCTCGCGGTGGCGCGCAACGATGCCGTTGTCGGCGGAGAAGTATATTTGGATCTGCAAATGCGTATCACCGAGGGCACCGTTCCGCGAACTCTGCACTCCTTCACGCTCGATGTCTATTATTCTTCCGATCTCGCCGCTTCACCTGATGATATGTCCACTGGCTGGGCTTTTGGCCTGGCACAAGGATACCGTTGCATCGTCAGCAAATTGAGCGGCTACTATCGGGTGTTGGCCGCCGGACAATTCGTCAATGAACAGGGGGGTGGTGTACCGCCAGGCTGGCTGTTGACCAATAACTGGCAGACTGTCGTGCGATTGAAATGGATCATTCAAAACGTAAACCCTTTGAATGTGACCGTTCATCATGATACCGATTGTGCCGCCTACTTTGTTAACCTTTCAAATAATCCAGTAAATTTAGCCGTTCCTTATACTCTGATCGATGAAGGTCTCTATCAACCGCCTCTGGCAGTGGAGCTATCCTCATTCTCTCTGACCTCTGATAAGGGCTTTATCAAAATCGAATGGGTCACCGAAAGGGAGGAAGACAATCTCGGGTTCAATATCCTCCGCAGTGAGGGTGCATTGGGGCCCTATCAATTAATCAATTCCCAAATCATTCCTACGCAAGGGGAGGGGCAAGGATCAAAACGATATTCTTATCGGGACACAAAAGTGGCTCATAACATATGTTATTATTACAAATTGGAACAGATAGATCGAGATGGAAGCCGGCAATGGTTCGGGCCGATCAAAATAGTATATCAAGACCGGGAAATTCCCGATCAATTTTATGTTCGCCAGAATTATCCCAATCCTTTCAATGCTGTAACCGTTTTTGAATTTGGATTGCCGCAATCTTCTAAGGTGAGAATCATTCTTGTCAACATGCGAGGAGAAGTTCTGTATCGATGGCCAGAAGAGACAATGCCAGCCGGCAGGCATCGAATACAGTGGGACGGTCGTGATCAGGCGGGTGCAATGGCAGCCAGTGGGATTTATTTTCTGAAAGTAGAAACTGATGCCGGGCAAGCATGGATTAAATCCTTAAAACTTCAATAAGAATTTATTTAGCGTGTAAAGCCTTTGATTTTTTAGCGAATTTGGTTAAATTATGCTTTAATTGCATAATATGCGATTTTTCAGTTATGGTATTGTTTATTGCTAAAGAAGGCATTAGATGATGGTCAACCTTTATCCAGCAAGAATGTAAAAGATATTACCAGGCTATAGATAGAAAATTATTGCCGTTTTTGTTTTCAATAAAAAAAATTTCAAAAATAATTAGGTTATTATGCTAAACAGAACAAAACATCTAATACTCCGTGCATGGATCATTTGTATTATCGTTTGTAGGCCGTTCGATAAAGTCTCTTCGCAAGTTAATGAACAGTCAATAAACAGCTTAAACGCTATAGTTACCCTTCATCAATTGCTGCTCGAGATGCCGGATTTAATGAGATTCACCAATAGACCTTCTTACTATTATAGACTCAAGCAGAGCTCCAGTTACGATCGTCGTTCAATAACGCCTTTTACAGAAACAGGAATATTCTATTAGATGAAGAATCGCGATATAAATAATAAAGTTATCACTTACTTTCTTTTTTTGCTTTATATAGCCTCGAGTCTGCTATTACATTGGAATAATTTTGATCTGCCGTTGATTCGTGACGAGGGGGAATATGCCTACGCGGCTAAGCTATTGGTGCAAAAACATACGATGCCTTATCGGGATAGTTTTATGCAAAAACCGCCCATGGTGATCTATGCGTACCTGCCTGCCATTGTCTTGCCGGGTTATTGGCCGCCCCGGGTTTTGGTTTTCATCCTGATTCTTGTGGCTGGCCTGTTGATGAAAAAGATCGCCGATCACCACTTTGGTGCGCCCGCAGGTTGGACTGCCGCGTTTTTACTGCCTCCCATGGTGATGATGCCAAATATTGACCAATTCCCGGCGAACACTGAAAAGTGGGCTGTGTTACCATTGGTGCTTTTATGGTACTTTTACACGTTTAGCGATAAACCGCCAGAAAATAAAAAACTATTCCTGGCCGGCATGGTTGCCGCGATAATTTTCTTTCTCAAATACTCCTTTGCCCCTTTACTGCTTTATATTTTTGTCATTTGGTTGATTGAAATTGGTTTTACCAAAGGACAAAGGAATTGGCCATCCGTCAGAAATTTTATCATAATGACCCTCACTGGTTTTGTTTTGGCTTCATCCCTTATTTTGTTGCCCTTTCTGGTAACGGGCACTCATAAAGATTTATATGAATGTACCATTCGTTTTAATCGAGTCTATTTATCTGGACACCTGCTGCAGTTTGAGGCTATTGATTTTTGGCTGAAGAGATTTTTTAGTAGCTGGCCGTTGGCTGTTTTGTCTATCCCCATTTTCACCGCCTTGCCAATCCCAAGGCGACATTTATACCTCGGCTTATTTTTGATTGCATATGTTACTACTTTTGGAAGTTGGTATGGTCAATATTATATTGCACTTACCACGGTATGGGTTTTTCTCCTGGCTGCTATCGCTGGATACCTCAATAAATCGATTCAGAAAAAACCTTGGTCTTCATTCGTCAGCACTGCCTTGGCCTTGCTTTTTGTGATCAGTGCTTTTTGGCCGAACCTCCGATTCTTGCGGCTATCAACAGAGGCGTTGGATCGAGTTAAACTAGCCTGGCAACCTTTTTCCGAATCCCGTCTCTTGGCTGAGAAGATCAAGAGTATGACCTCCAAAGATTCAAAAATTCTCGTTGCTGGTTCGGAACCGCAGATTTATTATTATGCGGATCGTCGCAGTGCCACCCGATTTACCATATTTTATCCTTTGACCTTACCTACCGTGTTGGCGGTTGAATATCAGGAAGAGGCCATTACCCAGCTGCAGAGGAATAAACCTACTGCCATCGCTATCGTGCAGTCGCCGTACAGTTGGCTTTTGAGTGAGAAAACCCCTCCTCATATCATAAACTATATTGAAACGATGATCAAAAGTGGTGAATATTCTTTGGTTGGCTATACTACAGGAAATCAGACCGGTGTGGGATGGCATGAGGCGACTGAAGGTACTATTCCAAACTCCGCCACGATTTTGCTTTTTATGAAAGATTTACAATATTTCGGCGCAGCGCCCCTCGTCATGAAATATTTTTGATATTTTCGCAAAGAATGCCGATCGTACTCGAGCGTCACTATGTCCTGTTAAACAACCACGAGCGAGTTGAGGGAAGTTTAGACGCACAGATTACCGAGTGTGTCGGATACCTAATAGCGATCGTTTGATGGGCATGGCTGTACAAGCCAAAGTCATACTTTGATTTACCAATCTTAGAGGGGAAAACATTCAGCAAAAGAGTACAGGGAGGGAAGGGCTGGTGCGAACAAAATGAGAAACTAAAACCAAAATAAAAAAGCCCTCACGATGATGAGGGCTTTTCATTTTAACCCAGGTACTTTCTCAGCGGTTCTAACCGCGAACGGTGTCGCAATCGTCGTAGCGCTTTTTCTTTGATTTGACGGACGCGTTCTCG